>ENA-UEYI01000155-UEYI01000155.1-human-gut-metagenome-genome-assembly--contig:-NODE-155-length-68494-cov-41.480743_pt1 | contig 68494 bp, 53 predicted proteins | sample MGYA00242900_ERZ507916 | MGnify/ENA primary metagenome ERZ507916 (study PRJEB26167, sample SAMN06115521) | human gut metagenome | host: Homo sapiens | place: China:Chongqing | collected 2015-09-02...
AACAAGAACAAGAACGCCGACCGTCCGAACAACAAGGCCAAGCGCCACATAAAGGCAGAGGTCAGCGAAGAAGACGTGCAGAAGCAGGTTAAGGAAACACTTGCGCGCCTCACCAACAAGCCTCAGAAGAAGAGTGCTAAATGGAGAAAAGAGAAGCGTGAGGCTTTTGAAGAGCGCGAGCGCGAGGAAGCCGCATTGGAGGCAAAGGAAAGCAAGACGCTGCGCATAACAGAATTCGTGACAGCCAACGACTTGGCACTGATGATGGATGTGCCGGTCAACAAGGTTATCGCCACATGTATGAATATCGGCGTGATGGTTTCCATCAACCAGCGACTCGATGCTGAGACCATCAACCTTGTAGCAGAAGAATTCGGTTTCAAGACAGAATATATCAGTGCGGAAGTGTCGGAGGCAATCAACGAGGAGGCCGACTCCGAGGAAGATTTGCTGCCGCGTCCGCCGATTGTGACCGTGATGGGACACGTAGACCACGGTAAGACATCGCTGCTCGACTACATCCGCAACGCCAACGTTATCGCCGGCGAGGCTGGTGGCATCACGCAGCATATCGGAGCCTACAACGTGAAGCTTGAGGACGGCCGCCGCATCACGTTCCTCGACACCCCGGGCCACGAGGCATTTACGGCGATGCGTGCCCGCGGAGCCAAGGTGACGGATATCGCCATCATCATCGTTGCCGCCGACGACAACGTGATGCCGCAGACCATCGAGGCAATCAACCACGCCTCGGCAGCCGGTGTGCCAATCGTGTTTGCAATCAACAAGATAGACAAGCCTGCCGCCAACCCGGACAAAATCAAGGAGGAGCTCGCCAACATGAACTACCTCGTGGAAGACTGGGGTGGAAAATATCAGTCGCAGGAAATCTCAGCCAAGAAGGGTATCGGCGTTAAAGAACTGCTCGACAAGGTGCTTCTCGAGGCAGAGATGCTCGACCTTAAAGCCAACCCCAACCGCAAGGCAACAGGCTCGATTATCGAGTCGTCGCTCGACAAGGGTCGCGGCTATGTGGCAACCGTGCTTGTGAGCAACGGAACGCTGCGTGTGGGCGACATCATGGTGGCAGGAACAAGCTATGGCAAGATCCGCGCCATGTTCAACGAGCGCAACCAGCGCATCACGGAGGCAGGCCCTGCGGCACCGGCATTGGTGCTCGGTCTGAACGGTGCGCCGACCGCCGGCGACACGTTCAACATTCTTGACACCGACCGTGAGGCACGCGAGATAGCCACGCGCCGCGAGCAATTGCAGCGCGAGGTCAAGGAGCGCACCCGCCGTATGCCTGGTCTCGACGACATTGCCCGCCGCCGCGCGTTGGGCGAGTTCCACGAGTTGAACCTTATCGTCAAAGGTGACGTTGACGGCTCAATCGAGGCGTTGAGCGACTCGCTTATCAAGCTGTCGACACCGGAGGTTCAGGTCAACGTGATCCACAAGGCCGTGGGTGCGATTTCGGAGAGCGACGTTACGCTTGCCGCCGCATCCGACGCCGTTATTATCGGCTTCCAGGTGCGTCCGTCGGTAGCCGCCCGCCGTCTGGCAGAGAACGATGGCGTCGACATCCGTCTCTACTCAATCATCTACGATGCAATCGAGGAGGTTAAAGACGCAATGGCAGGAATGCTCTCGCCGGAGCTCAAAGAAGAGGTTACCGGTACGGCAGAAGTGCTTCAGACCTACAAGATATCGAAGGTCGGCACGATTGCAGGCTGTATGGTGCGCGAGGGCAAGGTGAAACGCACGAGCAAAGTGCGCCTTATCCGCGACGGCATTGTCATCTACACGGGCGAGCTCGGCTCTCTGAAGCGTTTCAAGGACGATGTCAAGGAAGTGTCGTCGGGCTACGACTGCGGTCTTAACATCGCCAACTACAACGACGTGAAGGAAGGCGACATGATTGAAGCCTACGAAGAAGTAGAGGTTTCAAAAACGCTGTAAACGCAGGCAATGCGGACAGTGAGTGTCAACATCGGAACTAATCTCGGCGACCGCGAGGCGAACTTGCGCCGCGCCGTTGACGAGATAGCCCGCAGCGTTGGCAGCACCCCGCGAGTCTCAAGCATATACGAATCTGAAGCATGGGGTTATCAGTCTGATAACCCCTTTTTCAATATCGCTGTCGAGTTTGAGAGCGACTTGCCCGTCGGGCGTCTGCTCGACATCTTCCAGCGCATCGAGCGCGAGGCGGGAAGCTCCAGCCACCGCAATGCCGACGGCAGTTATGCCGACCGTCAGCTTGACATCGACATCGTGTATGCCGGCGATGAGGTTGTCGACACCGCCACTGTCGTCCTGCCTCATCCACGGATGGACAAACGCGAGTTTGTGCTGGCACCGCTCTGCGAGTTGTCGCCCGGGTGGCGGCATCCCGTCAGCGGACTTACAGCGGCGGAAATGCTTGCCCGTCTGCGTGCAACCGACAAAACAGAGAAAAAATAGGACATTAAGAATGAACATTTCAATTTCCGGCAATGTTGGAAAGACAGATAAAAATGCGTAACTTGCGCACACAAAACGAAAGAAGCGAATGAAGATAGGAACAATTGACTTGGGAGAGCGCCCGGTGCTGCTGGCACCGATGGAAGACGTGACTGATCCGTCGTTCCGTCTCATCTGCAAAGAGCAGGGAGCCGATATGGTCTACACGGAATTCGTGTCGGCCGACGCTCTTGTGCGCAACATCAACAGCACCACCCGCAAACTCCACACCAACGCCGCCGAGCGGCCTGTGGCGATACAAATCTACGGCAAGGAGGTGGAACCGATGGTGGAGGCTGCAAAAATCGCCGAGGCAGCCGGTCCCGACGTCATCGACATCAATTTCGGATGTCCGGTGAAGAAGGTGGCGTCGAAAGGCGCGGGGGCAGGAATGCTCCGCGACGTGCCCAAGCTGCTGCAAATCACGCGTTCGGTGGTCGACGCGGTGAAGTTGCCCGTGACGGTCAAGACCCGTCTGGGTTGGGACTGCGAAAACAAAATCATCACCACGCTCGCCGAGCAGCTTCAGGACTGCGGCATCCGTGCGCTTACAATCCACGGCCGCACTCGCAGCCAGATGTATACCGGCGACGCCGACTGGACGCTTATCGGCGAGGTGAAGCGCAATCCCCGCATCACGATACCGATTGTCGGCAACGGCGACATCACGACGCCAGAGGGCTTGAAAACGGCATTCGACCGCTACGGAGTCGATGCGGTCATGGTGGGTAGAGCCTCGATAGGCGCTCCGTGGATTTTCCGCGAGATGAAGCACTATCTGCTCCACGGCACCGCGATAGAGATACCGGCGTCGGAGAAGATGGCGCTGCTCCGCCGCCAGATTGCGGAGAGCATCGAAGGCATCGATGAGTTGAGAGGCATTCTCCACATCCGCCGTCATCTTGCCGCGTCGCCGCTCTTCAAGGGTATCCCCAATTTCAGGGAAACGCGCATCGCAATGCTTCAGGCAAAGACGTGGGCAGAGCTCGACGACGTGCTGCAACGCATAGAAACTGATTATTTACATATTTAGAAACAAGCGACGTTATGAAGAAATTCTTTTTGGCTATCATCACCCTCTGCTGCGCGGCAGCGGTAAATGCCACTCCACACACCATCAATGTGGGCGAATTCAACGAACTGGTGGTTAACGACGGCATCAACGTGGTCTATTCCAACAATGCCGACTCAGTGGGCATCGTGGCGTTCGACATTGAGAAGGAATACACATCCTACATTATGGCAGAGCGTTCGAAGGGCAGACTGAAAATACAGCTCGACCCTGCAGCAATCACTGTCAAGACACTGCCTACGGTCTATGTCTATTCGTCGTATCTGTACAAGGCAGAGAATACAAAGGACAGCACTCTGACGCTGCGCAAAGTGGCTCCGGGGGCTAAAATCGACATACAGCTTCAAGGCAACGGCACAATCATCGCCAACGGTCTCGACGCTATCAACATCAACCTTAAACTGCTCACGGGAAAGGGTAAAATCATAACATCGGGCAAATGTGAGAACTTGTCGATAAAGAATGTGGGCACCGGCGAGATTCAAGCCGACGAGGTGGTGGCGAAACACGTGAAATGCACGCTGATGGGCACCGGTGCAATAGGTTGCGCCTCTAAAGAAACGCTCTCCGTGAAGGGCGTAGGCTCAGGAAAGGTGTACTATATCGGAAAACCTGTCATCACCAAGAGCAAGCTGTCGAATGTGAAAATCGTGCAGCTCGAAGGCGGCGTCGAGACAGAAGCCACCGATGTGATTGAAGACAATGAGCCGGAAACAGAGGCTGCCGAAGGCTCGGAAACCACCGACAACGGCACCGGTCTGCTCGACTTGATGGAAGTGCCGGAGCCGGCAGTCGTAAACCGGGAATAGGCGCGTGGAAGAAACCGAACTTAAACTGAAAACGGCGCGCACGCTTAAGTGGAACACCATCGACAAATTCGCGTCGCAGGTGTTCTACGGCGTCACGGGCGTCGTGCTTGCCAACTTGCTCTCGAAGGAAGACTTCGGGCTGGTCGGCGCCATGCTTGTGTTTCAGGCGTTCGCATCACTGTTTGTCGACAGCGGATTCTGCGCGGCGCTGATACAGAAAAAATCGCCTACTGAAACCGACTATTGTACGGTTTTTTATTTCAACCTCGGCATCAGCATTGCCATTTATGGCATCCTATGGGCGTGTGCGCCGTTGATTGCCGACACCTTCGGCGACCAGCGACTGATAAGCCTGTCGAGGGTGATGTTCCTGTCGTTTATCATCAACGCCACCGCCCTTGTGCAGACCAACCGCATGATGAAGCAGATGACGATGGCGCGTGTGGCGATAGCCAATTCGCTGGGGCTTGTCGTGTCGGGAGCCGTGGGCATCTGGCTTGCCGTGGAAGGCTACGGCGCATGGGCAATCGTGTGGCAGACCATTGTGCTCGCCACCGTCAAATCGGTCTTCCTGTGGACGACAACAGGCTGGCTTCCGCGCACGGGGTTCAGCATGGCGTCGCTGCGGTCGGTGTTTTCCGTTGGCAGCGGAGTGATGGTGTGCTCATTTCTCAACACATTGTCGCTCAACGCCTACTCGTTTATCATCGGTGCTTACTACAACCTTGCCAAACTCGGATGCTACACGCAAGCCGACAAATGGAGCAAGATGGGCATACAGTCGATAGCGCAGATACTGACGGCGTCGTTCCTGCCGGTGCTCAGCGGTTTTCAGGATGACAGGGAACGGTTGCTGCGCGCCATGCGCAAGATGAACCGCTTCACCGCCTATCTTGTCTTTCCTCTGCTGCTGTTGCTCACGACGTGTGCCGAACCGATATTCCACATCCTTTTTGGCACGAAGTGGGACGAAGCCATAATCCTGTTTCAGATACTCGCCGTGCGCGGCATCTTCATAGTGCTTGCCACCAACATCAACAACTACATCCTCGGACTCGGGCGTTCGCGCTCGCTTGTGGTCTACGAATCGGTCAAAGACGCATTGATGATAGTCGCCATCGTGGTGACCATCCCCATGGGCATAACGGCGATGATTTGGGGACAGCTTGTGGCATCGGCGCTGTTCTTTGTCTATGCTGTGATTGTGGCTGGTCGCATCGTAGGCTATCCGACGCGCAACGTGGTGGGCGACATCCTTCCGTATGCCGTCATTTCGGGCGCTGTGGCTGCGGTTCAGTGCCTTGTGCTTGTCGGCATTGCTAATCCGTGGCTCAACATCCTTGCGCAGACATCTGTGTGCTTCGCGCTCTATTATGTGGCAAACCGCTTCCTGAACTCAACAATTCAGCGCGAAGTGCTGGGCTATGCACTTGGCCGTTTCCGCAAAAAGAAGGAAGGTCGTAAGGAGTAGAAATTGGAAATTTTGTGATTTTTCACGTGTGACTCCTTGGAATTTTGTGATAAAATAGGCCACAAGGACTGGAATTTTGTGATTTTTCGCATATATTTGCTTGGAATTTTGTGATTTAACGCTATCTTTGCAAAAGAAAAATGTGTTGATTATGAGATTAATGCGGAGAAAAATAGACGACTTTCTCAAAGAATGGAAGGAAAACGAGGATCGATTGCCTCTTATCGTCAAAGGAGCGCGGCAGATTGGCAAGACGGCATCCATCATGCAATTTGCAAATGACAACTATAGGAATGTGGTTGCCATCAATTTTGTTTTACAGCAGAAATTCAAGTCGATATTTGATGACGGCTATGATGTGGACAGTGTTGTGCGCAACATCACGCTTATCAACCCCAATATAGAATTAGAACCGGGCAACACGATTTTCTTTTTCGATGAGATGCAGGACTGCCCTGTTTGCGCCACAAGCCTTAAGGCATTCAAAATAGATGGTAGGTATGACGTGGTCTGCTCCGGCTCGCTTATGGGCATTAATTATCAGGAAATAGAGTCGAACAGTGTGGGCTACAAAGAGGATTATACAATGCATTCCATGGATTTTGAGGAGTTTCTGTGGGCAAAAGGTTATGATTCCGCGTTTGTAGAGCGACTGTTCGAAAAGATGGTGTCAGTCACACCGTTGTCGAGCTTGGAGATGGATGTGTTGGGAGGGTTGTTTCGCGACTATATGATTGTCGGCGGAATGCCGGCGGTGGTCAGTTTGTTTGTAAAGAAGGGCAATTTCAGCGGCACGCTCAAGATGCAACGGCAACTTCTTCTCGACTATGAGGAGGACATAACGAAGTATGCGCAAGGTCTTGACAAGGGTAAGATAAAGAATGTCTACAACCACATTTCTGTGTTCTTGGGGCAAGACAATAAGAAATTTCAGATCAGCAAGATTGCCCATGGTGCCAGAAGCCGGGAATATGTCGGCACGGTGGAATGGCTTAGTGATGCCGGAATAGTCAATGTGTGCCATTGTCTTGCGCATATCTCCCTGCCGCTTAAGGGCAACTACGATCCGAAATCATATAAGCTCTATTACAAGGATACGGGTTTGCTTGTTGCCTCGCTCGACGAGGAGTCGCAGGTGGATATGCGGGTGAATAAGAATTATGGCACTTACAAGGGTGCTGTTTATGAAAACGTTGTAGGTGATATGTTGGCGAAGCAAGGCTATGATTTGTATTTCTATCGTAATGAAAAATCAACGTTAGAGATGGACTTCTTCATACGCGACATTCAAACATTGATACCCATAGAGGTGAAGGCATCGGACAATGCAACCAAATCGTTGTCAAAGTTGACGGCTAATGACGGCAAATATCCGGATATCCGTTACGGCATTAAATTATGCAATAAGAATATTGGATTTAATGGCAGGTTCTATACTTTCCCATATTTTCTTGCGTTTCTGCTCAAGCGGTTTGTAAGTGAAAAATAGGGGAGGGGTGAGTCTCTTTATCAGTAATATAAGCAAAAACAACACAGCGGCACCGGATGGCGTCGCTGTGTTGTTTTGTCTGTATGGGGAAAACGCTTACAAACGGCGTTTTTCAGGCGGATAGTCGATTGAATAGTGCAATCCGCGCGACTCGTGGCGTTCCTTTGCCTGTCGCATAATCAGGTAGCCCACGTTGATGAGGTTGCGCAGCTCGCAGATTTCACGCGACGCCTTGCTCTGCTTGAACAGACGCTCGGTCTCCTCGTATAGGATGTCGAGGCGGTTCCATGCACGGTCGAGTCGCAGGTTGGAGCGCACGATGCCCACGTAGGTGCTCATGATTTGGTTCACCTCCTTGAGGCTCTGAGTGATCAGCACCATCTCCTCGTTGTGCTGCGTGCCCTCGTCGTTCCATTCCGGCACGTCTTCGCGCAGCGAGTAGTGGGCAATGTTTGCCATCGAATGCTTTGCCGCCGCGTCGGCATAGACCACGGCTTCAATCAGAGAGTTGGAAGCCAGTCGGTTGCCTCCGTGCAGGCCTGTGCATGAGCATTCACCCACGGCATACAGGCGTTGGATTGAAGAGCATCCGTTGAGGTCCACCTTGATGCCACCGCACAGGTAGTGTGCAGCCGGCGCCACAGGGATATAGTCTTTCGTAATGTCGATGCCGAGGCTCAGACACTTGGCGTAAATGTTTGGGAAGTGGTGTTTCGTTTCTTCCGGGTCTTTGTGGGTCACGTCGAGCCACACATGGTCGTCGCCTCGCATCTTCATCTCGTTGTCGATGGCTCGCGCCACGATGTCGCGTGGAGCGAGCGACAGGCGCGGGTCGTATTTCTGCATGAATTCCTTTCCGTCCATTGTGCGCAGCACGGCGCCGTAGCCACGCATAGCCTCAGTGATGAGGAACGAAGGGCGGTCGCCCGGATGGTATAGTGCAGTTGGGTGGAACTGAATGAATTCCATATCTTTTACGGTACCTTTTGCGCGGTACACCATTGCGATGCCGTCGCCGGTTGCCACCATCGGGTTTGTTGTCGTGGTGTAGACCTGACCGATGCCGCCGGTTGCCATCACTGTCACTTTCGACAGGAAAGTCTCCACTTTTCCGGTTTCGGGGTTGAGGATATATGCTCCGTAGCAAGTGATGTCGGGAGTGCGTCGCGTCACGATTTTACCCAAATGATGCTGGGTTATGATTTCAACGGCGAAGAAATTCTCAAACACGTCGATGTTGGGGTGACTTTTGAGGGCGCGCACGAGACTCTGCTGGATTTCGGCGCCGGTGTTGTCGGCGTGGTGCAGGATGCGGAACTCCGAGTGTCCGCCCTCGCGGTGCAGGTCGAACTCACCGTCTTCCTTGCGGTCGAAATCAACGCCCCACTTGAGCAGTTGGTTGATTTGTTCGGGAGCGCCTTTCACCACCTTCTCCACGGCAGCGCGGTCACTGAGCCAGTCGCCGGCAATCATAGTGTCTTCTATGTGCTTGTCGAAGTTGTCGACTTTGAGATTTGTCACTGAAGCCACACCGCCTTGTGCATAAAAAGTGTTGGCCTCTTCTATGTCCGATTTGCAGATTAGCGCCACACGGCCTGTCTCTGCCACTTTCAGCGCGAAACTCATTCCCGCTATTCCGGACCCGATTACGAGATAGTCATATTTACGAACCATGACAAAATGATTTTTTATCAGCGCAAAAGTACGCAAAAACCGACTATACTACAAAAAAATTTCAGAGCTTTTGTCGCTATTTTATCGGCAGCTCGATGCGGAACGTGGTTCCGGCGCCGATTTCCGACCACTTGACGAAGATGCGTCCGCCGTGATATTCCTCAATAATCCGCTTCGCCAGCGTCAGACCGAGTCCCCATCCGCGCTTCTTGGTGGTGAATCCGGGGCTGAACACCGTCTTGAAGTTTTTTCGGGCAATGCCTTTTCCGGTGTCGGTCACTTCGATGAATGCCGTGCGGTGGTCGTAGCCGGCGGTCACGTTGAGACTTCCCTTGCCCTGCATGGCGTCGACAGCGTTCTTGCACAGGTTTTCAATCACCCATGCGAACAACGGACGGCAGAGCATCACGTTGCGGTCGTCGTCGGGGAGGTTGACCGACAGTGCCACACTCGTGGAGATGCGTGCGCGCATATAGTCAAGTCCCTGCCTTACCGACTCGCACACGGGCTCCAGCTTCATTTCCGGCTTGGAGCCGATTTTCGAGAATCGGTCGGCAATCATCGACAGCCGGTTCACGTCTTTGTCCATATCCTCGACAATCTCTTTGTCAACGCCCGATGCCTCGAGCATCTGCACCCATGCCATTAGCGATGAAATCGGTGTGCCGAGCTGGTGGGCGGTTTCTTTCGACAGTCCGACCCACACTTTGTTCTGCTCAGCCTTTTTTGTCGACATCACGGCAAGGTATACGATAATCACGAAGATTATCATCACGGCAATCTGGATGCGCGGCAGGTAGGACATGCTTGTGAGCAGCGTGGAGTCCTCATAGTAGATGTGTTGCGTTGTGGCGCCGTCGATTTTGATGGGGATATGGTTGTTTGTTTTTTTCAGAGCCTTGAGCCGTTTGGCGAGAAACGCGCGGTTGGCGTCTGACAGCAGGTCGGGCGTCAGCGAGTCGACGGGTTCGGGCATCTTGAAGTTGCGCGACATCAGGATGTTGTCGTTGTCGTCGACAAGCAGCACCGGGATGTTGTTGTTGTTTTTTATGATGCTCAGATAGAAGTCGATGTCGGACGACTGAGCCGATGTCAGCGCCTTTGTGGCGTTGGCCCAAATCTCCATACGCTCGCGTTCCTGGTCGGCAAGGTCGTCGACCAAGTTGTTGGAAATGTGAAGGAAGAAAGCCACAAGCACCAGCGACACTGCCAGAAACACCGTCTTCCAGATCCGTCTGTTGTCATAGATGTTAGCCATACTGTCTGCAAACTTAGTGCATTTGTCGCTCAAAAACAAATTGTGACAGGGTTGTTATTGGATAATCGCGTCAGAAAGCGTAACTTTACGCTGAACTTTAAAACGCGAATCGACTATGAACGACAAGATACAGATTTTCTGTGAGAACACAGGCAAATATATGGATGTCAAAGGCGGAGAGACACTGCTCGACGTGTACAACCGCATAAAGGATGAAATCAGCGTGAAGCCTATTTGCGCCCACGTCAACCACAAGACCGAGGGCCTCAACTATCCGCTTTTTATGCCGAAGATGGTGAACTTCATCGACGAGGGCAATCCGTCGGGACAGCGCATGTATGTGCGTTCGCTCTGCATGGTGCTCGCCAAGGCAGTCCACGACCTGTATCCTGCCGCCAGTCTGTGCATAGAGCATTCCATCGCCAGCGGATACTATGCCACAATCGACCGGCAGACTGCCGACGCCGCTACTGTCGCTGCCGTGAAGCGTCGCATGGAGGAAATCATTGCCGCCGACATTCCGTTTGTCAGAAGCACTAAGCTTACAACCGATGTCATCAAGCTGTTTCGCAACGCCGGGATGGCTGACAAGGTGACGCTGCTTGAAACTGCCGTCGACCTCTACACCACATATTACAGCCTTGAAGGGTTTGTAGACAGTTACTATGGCGACCTTGTGCCGTCGACATCCTATGTCGGGGTGTTCGACCTTGTGCCCTACGAGAGCGGACTGCTCCTGCTGCCGCCAGACTTTGACGGCGACCGCACGAAGCCCGCGGGGATTAATCCGCAGCCAAAACTGTTCAAGGCGTTTACCGACTATATAAAGCTCAACAAGACGGTGGGAGTGGGCAGCGTGGGCATGCTCAACAAGGCCGTCGCCGACAAGAGCAACGTGGGCATGCTGATTGCCGTGGCAGAGACCATCCACGACAAGAAAATCGGTGCCATAGCCGACCAAATCACCGAACGCTTCCGACAGGGAGGCGCGCGCGTGGTGCTGGTGGCGGGACCGTCGTCGTCGGGCAAAACGACCACAACCAAACGCCTGTCCATCCATCTGCTTGCCAATCTGGTGCGCCCGCAGATGATTTCACTCGACAATTATTTCGTAGACCGTGAGCACACGCCGCGCGACGAGAACGGCGACTATGACTATGAGTCGCTCTACGCTCTCGACATCGAGCAGTTCAACAAAGACCTGACCGACCTTATCGCCGGAAAGGAGGTGGCGATGCCGTCGTATGACTTCACCACAGGCAAACGCACATACAAAGGCAACAAGCTCCGTCTCGACGACAACTCGATACTGCTGATGGAAGGCATCCACGGACTTAATCCAGAGCTGACGGCAAGCATCCCCGACGAGATGAAGTACAAGGTGTATGTGTCTGCGCTCACAACGCTCAACATCGACAATCATAACTGGGTGCCGACAACCGACAACCGACTGCTGCGCCGCATTGTGCGCGACTTCAAGTATCGCGGCACGTCGGCGCTCGACACCATCCGCCGTTGGCCGAGCGTGCGCCGTGGCGAAGGAAAATGGATATTCCCGTATCAGGAGAACGCCGACGCAATGTTTAACTCATCGCTGATATTCGAGCTTGGTGTCATGAAGGACTTTGCCGAGCCGATATTGAAGCAGGTGCCGCACAACGTGCCGGAATATGCCGAGGCATACCGTCTGCTCAGTTTCCTCAGCTACTTCAACGCCATCCCCAACCGTCAAATCCCAGCCACAAGCCTTTTGCGCGAGTTCCTTGGCGGCAGCAGCTTCAAGTATTAGAAAAAATCTTGGAAAAGCGGACAAAAACAATGTGAAAATGCTTGGAAAAACGGACAAAAACGCATAATTTTGCCTTGGAAAAACGACAAGACGATGCTTAAACGAAAGATTGACAGATTTTTAAGAGATTTTTTCAAGACGTCAAGAAACGCCTTGCTTATCAGTGGTGCGCGACAGATAGGAAAAACCTTCTCGATTCGTGAGTATGGCAAGGAGTATAAGCATTTTGTCGAGATAAATTTTGTCGACAATCCCGAAGCTGCAGAGATGTTTGGCAAAGGTTTGTCGGCGCACGACATTTTGTTGCGCTTGTCGCTTTTGACAAAAGCGGAACTTGTCAAAGGCGAAACTTTGATATTTTTTGATGAGGTTCAGGAATGTCCGGAGATTGTCACGGCAATAAAATTTCTTGTGGAAGAGGGTTCTTATCGCTATGTGCTCAGCGGATCGTTGCTTGGTGTGGATTTGAAAGATTTGCGGTCTGTTCCTGTAGGGTATATGAGTGTTAAGAATATGTATCCGCTGGATTTTGAGGAGTTTATAAGGAATGTGGGTGTTGGCGACAGTGTAGTGGAGTCAGTTAGGAAAGCATGGCTTGACCGCACCTCAGTCGACAGTTTTGTCCACGCTAAAATGATGGAGCTTTATCGCCTGTATCTTGTTGTTGGAGGAATGCCCGATGCTGTACGGCAATATCTGGAAACCAACAATCTGCAGACGGTTATAAGAATACAGCGCGACATAATAAATCTATACAAGCGCGACATTTCAAAATATGACTCGGGCAACAAACTCTATATAGAAGAAATCTTCAATCTAATTCCTCCGGAATTAAATGCCAAGAACAAGAGGTTCGTTCTCAAGAAATTAAATGAAAATGCTAAATTCTCGCGCTTGCAGAACAGTTTTCTGTGGCTGACAGACGCTGGCGTGGCGTTGCCTGTGTATAATGTTGAAGAGCCGAAAGTTCCGTTGCTGCTTTCGCGGTCGCGCAATTTATTCAAGCTATTTCAAAGTGATGTGGGGTTGCTCGCCGCACAATATGCTGAAGGCATCCAGTTGCGCATTATTGAAGGGGGAAGCGACATCAATTATGGCTCGGTCTATGAGAATGCCGTGGCGCAGGAATTGACGGCGCACGGGTTCAACACATACTACTACAACAACAAGAAACGCGGTGAATTGGATTTTGTCGTAGAGATGCAAGGCGGTGTGTTGCCGATAGAAGTGAAGTCGGGAAAAGACTATGCGCAGCATCGGGCATTGAACAATGTCCTTGCCTGTGCGGATTATGACATTCCGTATGCGCTTGTGCTGAACAATGACAATTTGCGTGTTGACGGGCGTGTTGTCTATGCCCCGGTTTATATGACAATGTTTCTGGAGCACGACAATGATGCGCCTGAGTTTTATAAAATCGATTTGACGGGGTTGGGATAGGCCAGGTAAATATTTGAGTATAATAAAAAACGACTGTTTTTATGAAAAAATTTTGTTTGGGTTTCCTGGTTTGCTATCTTTGCATTGCAGACAGAAAAACTGTCATGTGACATATCGATAACTGTGAAGCGTTATGCTTATCTCTAAGTCGGGAACGTAGGAAATTCAAGACTTTTCAGAGGGAAAGCGTAATGGCTTCCCACGCAATAGCGTGGGCTGCCGTTGCTGTATCTTCTGAATAAGGTTTTTCCTACGACCTCCGACTTAGATGCATGGCATAAGCAGCGCCACGCTTCGCGTTTTTTTAATACCAAAAAGAAGGAGCCATTGGGGCGTGTGGTGGCTCGGATTATAAAAGATGGATTACAAACTTAAAGCGCGTTTTTTGAGCCTTTATTCTATGATATTGGCAGATGGCATAATTGATGCGCGGGAGATGGAGACTCTTTATAGAATAGGGAGGGAAGAGTATGGAATTTCCCAAAAAGAAATAGACTTGGCCATTAAAGAAAGCGGAACTCCATTTCATTGCCCAGAAGATTTGCCAGGCAAAATTAGTTTTTTATATCAAATGTCGGAGATTGCGCTTGCCGATAATCAACTTGATAATTCTGAGCGTTCGTTGATTTGTAAATATGCGAAAAGAATGGGATTTATTGAAGAGAATATCAATGATATTGTAGATTATCTTTTGCAGCAAGCAAAGGCGCATGTCCCAGTCTCAGACGTAATCGACAATATAATGAAGGAGGAATAATTATGCATAGGCTTAAAAAACTGTTTAGTTTGGGTGCCCCTGATGTGAAAAGAGTTGATGGGACAACAAATTTTGAGGGCATCAAGGAGGCGAGACAACAGGGTGAAACGTATATTAATTATGGCAGGCGACTGTGCGGTATTGTCAATGCAAGTGTTGCGGCGTTGCCACCATTTCTACAACGCATATATAGTCAGGAAAGGCATTCGCAGATTGTTGACGAGGCTAAGCAGCGACAAATGAGGTTGCAGGTAGAGAAAGAGATTGCAGATATTGATATTAAAATCTCCCAAGAAAATAATAATCTTGACTTGCAGAATAAGAAGATTGAAGATGTGAGAATGGAAATGGAAGATGTCAAGCGTAATATCGTAGGTCTGAAGCAAAAGGATAATGAGTTGAATAGGAGTGCGAACATTAAGATGATTCTAGGAATTGTAATTCTAGTACCATTGACCATATATCTTTTTACATTCTATAGTTCAACTTTTTATTCGGCCTTTTTTAAGGATTTTGGGACAGCGGAAAATATAGGAGTGAAAGCAGCGATGTTTGACCCTCAGGCTTTGAGCAAAGCCATGTCTGAAGGCATAATGGAGTTGTTGTTTGTGCTTAGCGCTCCAATTATTTTTTTAGGGCTTGGCTATAGTCTGCATATTTTCACTCAGCAGAAAAAAAGATTGAAATATGTTAAAATAGTATTTATTGTTCTTGTCACATTGCTTTTCGATTGCATTCTTGCCTATTTGATAGGCAAAAGTATATATGATTATGATAAACTGAACACGCTAGCGGATATGCCTAACTACTCAATTTATATGGCCGTTTGCGATGCAAATACGTGGGCTGTAATTTTTTGTGGATTTATAGTATATATTATCTGGGGTGTTGTCTTTGATATGGCATATACTGGATTTGAAGATAGAAAATCAACCAAACGGGAGGTGGAAGCTTGTAACATCAAGATGGATTCATTTAAGGAAAAACTCGCACAATTGCAACAGGGGTTGACTGACATTAAGAATAAACTCGCTCAACTTAATGGCGATAGAAATAACAGACAGAGTTCGTTGAACAATAATATTTTTGTGGATTTGTCGCCAATAAAAGTAGCATTCAGCGATTTCTTTTCTGGTTGGATGACGGTTATGCCTGCGCTTGGAAAGGGGGTTGCTCAGCAAGAAGAAGCAAAAAATGTGTATCAAACAACATTTGAAAATTTATTTAATGTGACATCAATAAAAGAAAGTGAGGAAAAATGAAAGTGAAAGGAATAATACAATCGGCTATGTCTGCCATTATTGTTGCGATGGTAATGTTTGGGTGTAGTTCGGAGAAGCAAGTCAAATCAAAGAAAGATCTATCGCTTCCATTGAATATCACGATTTATTTGGATTTGTCTGATAGACTTGTGCGAGACCTAACTCCGTCGCAAAGAGAACGGGATTTGGCAATTGTTGAACATTTTACAAAGTTGTTTCAGGACTCGTGCCAGAGTACGGGTATTTTAAAATCAAAGCATAGGCTTAAGGTGTTGTTTTATCCAGCTCCGGAAAATACAGAAATAAACACTCTTGCATCGGCTTTGGTGATTGATATGAAAAATCTGCCGGCAAAAGATAAAAGAGTTGAACTTCAGAAAATGCCAAGCGTTTTTAAAAATAGCTTGGCACAAATTTATGATGAAACGTTGAATGCTAAAAAATGGCTTGGAAGTGATATCTGGGGATTCTTCAGCAATAAGAAAGTTGACGATTTATGCATTAAAAAAGGATATAGAAATGTCCTCGTTATTTTGACAGATGGATATTTGTATTATGAATTAAACAAACAGCAAAGTCAAGATGCTTATTCTTATGTTACGTCAAAAACATTACTAAAACAGAATTCTTCAATGATTGTTAAAAGAAAAGGATTGCAGGGATTGGAGGTGCTTATGCTTGAAACCAATCCGTATAGCCCAAAAGAGCATGATCGGTTGCAATCGGTTCTTGAGAATTGGTTTGAGGGTATGGAAATTGGGCGTTTTGTCGTTTCTGAAACTGATTTGTCCAGCAATACGGAGACTGTTATAGATAACTTTTTAAATGGTGATAAATGAAATACATAATATCGTTTGTGTGAAGTGGTCTTGTTGTGTTGTTCTTACGACAAGTCAGAAAGAGCGAATTCTGAGATAGTGTATGTTTGTTCAGGAGCGTCTGCCAAACGATATCACAAGTCTGAGAATTGCCGAGGTCTCCTCAATTGCGGTGGAATCTTTGAGGAAATGTCAGTTTCAGAGGCTGAGAGCAAAGGTAAAACACAATGTGGGATTTGCTATTAAATTAAATATAGTTGGAGTCGAAAAGATGTTGTCTTTAGGGATGGCGAGTCTTTTCGGCTCTTGCTTTCTGACGAGCGTCTGATCCGGCTCAGTAGATTTTGAGTAGGTAAGATTGGCTCAATGTTAAAACGGCGGAATAAGTCGAACTTTGCGCTATGAAGAATTGGCAATGTCGGCGGACAGATTGTAGCGGCGCATGCCGTGCTATCGCTACGCCACCGCGGATGAGTCAAAAAAAGAGAGCATCACTTTCGTGATACTCTCTTTTGCGTGGTGCCATCAGGAATTGTAATTCATTTCCAAGTGGTTGAATATCATTACTTTCTAAAAGCTACTCAACCGCAATCTCCTCCGATTGCTCCACCAATGACTTGCTGCGTTCTGCGCAAGGTTGCGTGAAGATTCCCAAATGCAACGGTGGTGAATTACGTTAAATTATTGTCTTTCAGTTTCTTGATTTCCTTATCAAAATCGCTTTCAAGCATATCCATTTCGCGTTTGCGATAGATGGCGAACTCTTTTTCTGCCTTTTCAATCGCTTGTTTATGCGAGATGTTTCCCTTGCCAATCAAGACCTTCCGTTTATGAGCGATAATCTGATTGTCCAATGCCTCTATCCAATCCTTCATTGTCATAGGATTCATTTCCAACGCTTGAAACTCAGCAAAGTCCAAGAAACCGGAAACAAGCAGATTCAGACGTTGTAGCTCAATCGCCGACAGATAGTTCTTGGCTATCTTTACATCATCCTTGGTCACATAGTTTCCCTTGAAGTTCGTCATGCCAACAAAAGGCTTCTCGTTGTCCACACGATTGTATATCACTTCTGCAGCAGTATTCTCATGAACCGCATAATGCAGCTTGTTTTGTACAGTGGCGAAGAACATCTTTGTCATATTGTCGCGTGGGTCATAATCTGTGGCTGTGGCATAGATGTCCGTCACCTGTTGATAGAAGTTACGCTCGCTACTACGAATATCTCTGATACGCTGCAGCAACTCACGGAAATACCGATTACCTCCTTGCTTCAACCGCTCATCATCCATCGCAAATCCCTTTTGGATATACTCATGAAGCCGCTGAGTAGCCCAGCGACGGAAACGGGTAGCCACTTGCGACTGCACACGATAACCCAAAGCGATAACCATATCAAGGTTGTAATGGTCAATGTTGCGTCTCACCTGACGGTTGCCTTCCTGACGAACTAATAAGAATCTCTTATAAGTTCGGTTCTCATCCAGCTCGTGATCTGCATATATATTCTTAATATGCATAGAGATATTCTCTTGTGTTGTGCAATATATATTCGCCAACTGATTCTGTGTCAACCATAAATCTTCATCGGCAAAACGTACTGACACACGAGTAATCTCGTTATCGTCCTGATAGAGTATTATTTTGTTTTCTTCGTTCATTGGCTTGTTTTCCTTCTCTTTTGAGTGCAAATATAGCTAATATACTTGGTTTTATGGGCGTTTATGCTACTTTTTGAGTCTCAATGTGGCGTTTCCGAGTATTATCACTATATTTGCGTTACAAATCAAAGTATTGTAATTTGTAAGCAAATAAAAACGTATGGAATCGCAAAAGATAAATAGGCTAAAAGTTGTGTTAGTTGAGAACGGCAAGACCGGGAAATGGTTGGCTGAACAGGTAGGAAAGAACGAAGCAACCGTTTCACGGTGGTGTTCCAACAAGATGCAACCCTCCCTTGATATGCTTGTGAAGATTGCAGGACTTTTGAATGTTGACCCTCGCCAACTTATCAATGGCGGTAATAATAAATGATTATGGCAAAGAAAGCAACAAAGAAAAAAGAGGAGAACATCCTCAATCTTGAATCTATATTATTTAACTGCCGCGACTATCTGCGCGGCAGCGCATCACTCAATGAGAAACGCGATGTGATACTTACGCTTGTGTTCCTACGGTTTATCGGGGAGAAATTTGATGATGCACAGGGCGAAATGCGCCAGCAGTGTATCGACCATGGAATTACTGACGAGGAAAAAATTGCGAGGTTCCTCGATTCTCCATCCCGTTATAAGAATATTGTGTATGTACCGGAAGCGGCACGCTGGTCTATGCTAATCAATGTGCCGACTTCTGACCTTGTTGCTGCGCTTGATGACGCTTTACAGGCAATCGAAGACGGTGGAGACACGCTTAAAGGCTGTGTAAAACTCGGATTATTCACCGCTGTAAAGATTCAGCCCAACGAACTTAAAAAGGTCGTTGACGAAGTGAACAAGATTTCCCACAAGGTATTTGGTGAGGAAAAGGACTTGATAGGTCGTGTTTATGAGTACTTTCTGAAGTCCTTTGCCGTAAATGCAACCAAAGAGGATGGCGAGTTTTACACTCCACATGATATTGTGGAACTTATTGCCGCATTTATTGAACCTTTCGATGGTACACTGTATGACCCATGCTGTGGTTCCGGCGGTATGTTTATTCAATGTGCAAAATATGTAGAAGCAAAGCAAGGTGACATTACGGCCGTAAATGTTTTCGGTCAGGAGAAAGATGACGCCACTTTCCGCCTTGCCAAAATGAATTTGGCGATGCGTGGCATATCCCACCATTTAGGCGATGGACCTATTTCAACTTTTGACAAGGACTGGCATGTCGGACTTGCCTTTGACTATATTATGGCAAATCCTCCTTTCAACCTCAAGCATTGGTTTACCAAAGACGTTACTCAACAGGGTGTGAACTGGGCGGATTATGGAACTCCACCCGAGAGCAATGCCAATTATGCATGGATTCTACATATACTCTCCAAACTCAAGGCCGACAAGGGTATTGCCGGCTTCCTGCTTGCCAATGGTGCGCTCGGCGACGACGATACCGTTGCCATTCGCCAGAAGCTCATTGAGAACGACAAGGTGGAGGCGATTGTCGTTCTGCCTCGTGAATTGTTTTATACCACCGACATATCTGTTACGCTTTGGATTCTTAACCAGAACAAGCGCGGAGGTATGCACCACGGGCGGATGTTGCGCGACCGTCATGGCGAAATTCTTTTTATGGATTTGCGTTCTTGGACAGAGAATCCCGTCAAAGGTGAGCAGAAAAAGAAAGTGGAACTAAAAGTCGACCAAGTGAAGCGAGCCACCGATATATTCTTCCGTTGGCAAGCGGTCGGTACTAATGGGGCTTCTTTTGCAGAGTCCGAACTTTATCGCTCTGTCTGTTTCAAGGAACTGAAGAAAAATAACTTTTCTCTTGTTCCCAGCCGCTACATTGAGTTCGTTGACCGTGACACAAACATTGACTACGACAAGGTACTTTCAGAAACCGCCTCTGCCGTTTCTGAGCTTTTGTCGTTGCAACGTGAGAATGATGCCACATTACGTAACGCATTAAAACAGTTGGGATATGAGTGCAAGTAAAACTAAATGGGTGCGGCTCGGTGATTACATAGAGCAATGTGATGAACGCAATGTTGAAGGACGATACGCTTTGGAGAATGTCAGAGGAATCAGTACTGATAAAGTATTTATTCCTACAAAAGCGAATATGGACGGAGTATCTTTGAATTCATATAAAGTGGTCAACACCGGATGTTTCGCCTATGTTGCTGATACTTCACGAAGAGGAGACAAGATAGCACTTGCGTTAAACTTAACACTCAATCCATATCTCATTTCTTCTATATATACAACATTTCGCACAAGAAACAATAACGACTTGTTGCCGGAATATTTATTTTTGCTATTAAGTCGTAGCGAATTTGATCGTTATGCCCGTTTCAATTCTTGGGGCAGCGCAAGAGAAACGTTCGATTGGAATGAAATGTGCCGTGTTCAAATTCCACTACCACCCATAGATGTGCAACGTGAATTGGTTGATACCTACAACGGTTTGAAGTCCCTTGCCGAGCAAAACGAGGCTCTGATACCTAGACTTTCTGCCGTCTGTCAAGCATATATCGTGGATTGCCGTGCTAAATATCCGTCTGTTCCGCTTGGCAAGTATATTGAACAATTAGACAAAAGAAATTCGTATGGTGCTTTAACCATAGCTGATGTGCAAGGTATTAGCACAGACAAATGCTTTATACTCACAAAGGCTAATATGGACGGTGTATCTGTTCTATCATATAAGATAGTTGCACCGTCAGAATTTGTATATGTCGCTGATACTTCTCGCCGAGGCGATAAGATGGCACTTGCACTAAATTCATCAGACAAAGATATTCTTGTGTCTTCAATATACACGGTATTTCGCAGTATTGACAAGAGCATATTACTCCCCGAATATCTGTTCCTGCTATTTAATCGTCCTGAATTTGACCGCTATACTCGTTTTAATTCTTGGGGTAGCGCAAGAGAAACGTTCGATTGGAATGAAATGTGCCGTGTTCAAATTCCACTACCACCCATAGATGTGCAACAAGCTATCGTTGATGTTTACCATTGCATGGAACGTGCCAAACAAATAGCCACAACTGCACGCGAAAAATTAAAAACACTTTGTCCGGCCTTAGTGCAGCGGGCTGCTCACTCCTAATACGCCAATGCTATGAGAGGAAAATTCTACGAAAGTGAATATGAAGAAGCCCTGATTGACCTGCTGCAAGACGAGGGCTGGCAATATACCAATGGCGGAAACATCCACCGCCAACTGCGTGAACCGTTGCTTATCGAAGATCCCAATGTCAATGATTTGCAAGTGTACTTGCAGCATCGTTATCCCGACCTCACCAGCAGCGATGTCAATGAGGTGGTCAACTATCTGCGCCACGTTCCAGGACAGACCCACTTTGAACGTCTGCGCAACACATTTCAGCTTGTCCGTGACGGCTATCGCTATACCCGCCATGGTGATGGAGTGAACTTTGATATTCGTTTTATCGATTTTGAGAGTCCCGACTGTAAAAAATATAATATCTTCCGAGCGGTTAATCAGTTCGAGGTTGCCTACGGCATGAAAGATGAGGTGCGTATCCCCGATGTGTTGCTCTTCGTCAATGGCATACCGCTCTGTATCTTTGAGTTGAAAAATCCCACAAAGCTCGATGCCGACATAGCACAGGCTTACGAACAGATACACATCCGCTATATGCGCGACATCCCCCATCTGTTGCGTTATTGCCCGCTGTCGTGCATCAGCGATGCCACCGACAACAACACACGACTTGGCACGACCTATACCCCATACGAACACTACTATGCGTGGAAGAAGGTAAACAACGAAGACCCGTCAGCGCAAAAGGGTATAGACCAAGTACGAACCATTGTCAAAGGCGTGTATGAGCCATCGAGATTTTTGGAAATCCTGCGCGACTACGTCTATTTCCCAGATGAAAAGAGTGGCAGGGAGGAAGAAATCGTGTGCCGCTATCCTCAGTTCTTTGCCACTCGAATGATGAGTGACAGCATACGCCGTGCCTTTAAAGAACAGACATCAAAAGGTGGCACATATTTCGGAGCCACTGGCTGTGGCAAAACATATACAATGATGTTCATTGCTCGGCAACTCGCGCTGCGTTGCAAGGAACTCGGCTCGCCCACTGTCATTATGATTGTTGACCGCGACGACTTACAGACACAGGCGGGAAAACTCTTTCTGCGCTCACAAGACTTCCTGCAACTTGGAACAGTAAAGGTTATTGCTGACCGTGAAGAACTGAAAACCGAACTTTCGCTTCGTGACAGTGGAGGCTTCTTCATCTGCACCATCCAGAAGTTCTGCGAGGCAATTGGAGAATTGAATACTCGCCGCAATATCATTTGCTTCTCTGACGAGGCTCATCGTACCCAAATCCGGTTGAGCAACAAAATAAAAGTTGTAGAACTAAAGGATATCGAAGCCAAGGTGGAACAGACTTCAGGTGGTGAGCTCGCCGTAAGGATGATTGACGAGAGTAAAATCGGTGCTTTCGTCACCAAGCCCTACGCAGAACAACTCCGTACCGCATTTCCCAACGCCACATTTGTAGGATTTACGGGTACCCCTATTGCTGAAACCATACAAGTGTTTGGTGATATTGTAGACCGTTACACGATGCAGCAAGCTGTGGATGATGACATTACCAAAGATATTAAGTATATTCCACGCATTGCCAAGGTTACACTCGACTCACAAAAAGTCAAGGAAATAGAGGACTATTATACCAAATGTGCAGAGGAAGGCGCAACCGAAACAGACATCGTAGCAAGCAAAAAGGCGATGAGCGCGATGGAGCAGATATTGGGCGATGAAGAACGGCTTGAACGCCTTGCAGCTGACATTATAGTGCACTATACCGCTTCTTGTGAAAACAAGCCCGGTGTGGTTCAAAAGGCGATGGTGGTATGTAGCAAGCGAGAAATAGGATATGCACTGTTGCAGAAATTCCGCAAACTCCAACCAGACTGGTTCGAGGAACGCAAAGCCCCGGAGGACTATGTAGTACCGGAAAAGGAGATGAAGGAGTTGGTGCCGATGCCGACCATAGCCATGGTTGCCACCCGTGGGAAAAATGATGTCAAGGACATGTACGACTACCTTGGAGACAAGAAGCGCACGAAGGCACTCGAAAATGCCTTCAAACAGGAATACTCAAACTTCCGCATCGTTATTGTAGTGGATATGTGGATTACAGGCTTCGATGTGCCATGCCTCACCTATCTATACAACGATAAGCCGCTGCAGAAGCATACATTGGTGCAGACCGTAAGCCGTGTGAATCGTAAATATCCTGGTAAGGATTTTGGTTATATCATTGACTATATCGGTATTCGCAATAATATGATGGAGGCTATGAAGAAGTATGGCGGCGAGACTTTCGGACCGAGTGAGGATGATGTGCAGCAGGCGTTGGGCGCACTGCTGGTAGAACTTGAGCTTATCAACCAACTCTTTGTAGGATTCAATCTAAAGCCATTCATAGACAAGAACTCAAAGCCACTTGACCGGTTGGAGTGTCTTGGTAAAGCATCAGAGCATGTCTTGACTTTAAGTAAGATGTATAATGTCGCGAAAGAAGGTAAGAAACCTAAAAAAGTAGATGCCAAGACATTCTTTTTAGCACATATCAAGCGTCTGAAAACAGCCTATGACATCTGCCAACCTTCAAACGTGCTGACCCACGAGCAGTTGTCGTTGTCACAGTGCTATATGTGTGTTGCCACATATATCCGCAAAGCATCGGGCGAAAAACACGATACGGAAAGTATGAACCGTGTGGTACAACGCATGGTTGCCGAAGCATTGCAGTGCAACAGCGTGGTAAGCATACTTGACACCGACGTAGAGGAAAGCATTTTCAGTCCCGGATTTATAGAACAACTCAATGGGGTTAAGTTGCCAGCCACTCGCCTTGAAGTACTCGTTAAGATGTTGCGGAAAAGCATTGCTCAATATAAGAATACAAATAAGTTCGCTGCAGAAAAGTTTGAAGATTTGCTGAAAAAGACACTGGAGGAATACCACAACCGCCGCGTTGCACTTTCTTCAGCCGAAGCTACTCAAACGCAGAAGGAAACGGTGGACGAGATTATCCGTAATGCCACCCAGCAAGCACTCGACATTCTTGGCAAACTTGGCGAAGATAAGGAAAGCTTCCGTAAACTTGGGCTTACATTTGAGGAGAAAGCCTTTTATGACATCCTGATGCACATGCGCGATGCCCATAATTTTGAATATGGTACAGACCGCAAGGTTGGTTCGCTAATCATCAACGACAAGTGTAAGGCTCTTGCCAAGAAAGTAAAAGAATTGATTGACACTAAATCATGCTTTGCCGATTGGTTGTCAAATACAAATGTTCGTGCCGAACTCAACCAGGGACTATGGTTCTTGCTTGATGAAAACGGCTATCCGCCTGAATACAGTGATGACGTTTTTGATCAGGTTCTTGACCAAGTAGAAAACTATAAGGAACATCAATTAGCTCCACGTTTATATAGTGTTAATTCTGACTATTATTCATCTATGGTTGCAGAACCATAGTATGAGCGACCTTACATTAAAATTACGTTTGTCAATAGTTAAATATTAAAATTGTAACATATGGTTTATTCTCCTAAAATGTATCTTGATGTTTTCTATTTTTCGATAAAGAAAATAAAAGAAAAACGACATAGCAGACGCTCTACTAGAATAATTACTGAAGATAGCTTTGTTTCGCTTCAGAATTTTTATAATACTATATCAGATGTCGACAACTTTCCTACAAGAGATTTGATGAAGTTGTTTATTTCTAATTTTGACAAAGAGTTTCTAACCAATAAAGATAACTCCAAGGCTATTAGTATTCCAAAAGGGGCATATAATTTTGTCAAGTCTGAATCATTTTGTTTTGGTGGTGGTTTTGAAGGTGGCATTACAGGGCGAACAATGGCTTTATATGATACCTCAGATGCATCACAAAAAGTTGATACTATCGACAAAAAGAAGGTGACGGCCTCAACGCTTTTTTACCTATTATGGATTCCTAGAGATTCGTTATATGGTGTCTTAATGGTGCAGAAATTTTCCAACATGAATTGTTCTTCGTCTATAAAAGATGCAGTTCATCATTTTTTTGTAAAATATGGTTATAGACCTTTTTTCTCCAAATATCTACCAAAAGAAGTAACTGAAACATTCTTGAATGATTGTATCCTTAATAGAATAACTATAAGGCATCAACAAAAAAGAAGCGATGAGCAAGAAGATAATGAATTACCGGAATTGAAGCATACCAAGCTCACTTCAACTATAAGTCAATTTGCTATTTCATTAGGCCAGTTCTGCAAAGATCGAAATCTTAAAGATCGAATAGTCTCATTTGTTGATTCGATAGACGATAATTATCGAGAAGGGGATGTGGTTAAATTGCACTATGTGAACTCTAGGGGAGAATCTGCAAGTGCAAAATTGGAAGAAGCTAATGATATCATTCCTTCTATTGTCCTTCCAGATAAATGCTTTGATGTGGAGAATGATACGATAGACTTCGAAGAAGTTCAAAATGAATGTTTAAATCTTCTTTCAAAGATTCAAACAGACAATAACTATTACCCTGATGAAAACAGTTAAAACTCTTAGTTTAATATTGCTTAAAGGATGGACTTCATTCTATGGAAGTCATTCAAAAAAGATTAATTTAATCGGTTTTGCCCTGTATACAATGATTATATATATCGTTGTCAATACGATAACTTTGACAGATGATAAGATTAACGATATATTATCAAATCTATTATCTGCTCTTAGTATATTTACAGCACTTGCTTATGGAATTTTATTTATAGGCCCCGAGAAATTAACGGAACGAATATCTATATTAGAAAACCGTATATTAAAACAAAAGCGTTACTTTGATGATGCAGACAAGAATTCTTTGATAAGATACGCAAATTTCATTAAGTCATTTAATCAAGACATTTTCTTCGTTTCGCTTATGTCATTAGTGATAATTTCGCTTATTTTTATAAAGTGGCTGATTACTAATCATATTATATCACAATGCCTAATTGTCGCAATTGTATGGTGTTCAATAATATTATTATTCTGCTTATTTAAGATTGTTGGAACACTATATAGATTAAACCAAGCAAGCATTTCGGATGCAAATATGCAAATAAATGATTTTGCTAAAATATATAACCCAAACAAGGCTGACAAAGGTAACGGAAACACATCTGATATACCCAAATACAAGGATAATGAATATGACAATTGACGATATAAAGAAACTAATAGCATCCGATGAGTCACGGACTCTGGAACCGAAGAAGACTACCGGCGAGTTGAAAGACGGTATGCATTCGGCATGCGCCTTCTTGAACACCGAAGGCGGTCGGTTGATTTTTGGCGTAGCTCCAAGGTCATTGAAGATAAACGGATAGGAAGTAACGGACAAGACGTAGCAGGAGATTGGGGTCAGTAGAAATTTATCCCAACTAAATTTCTACTGACCCAAGATTCGGGCGATGAAGAGTCGGAGTGCATGCCTATGTCGGCGGCAGCGCTCACTCGGCGTATGCCGCGCTATCGCCGCGCCACCGCGGATGGGTCAAAAAAAGAGAGCATCACTTTCGTGATACTCTCTTTTGCGTGGTGCCACCAGGAATCGAACCGGGGACACAAGGATTTTCAGTCCTTTGCTCTACCAACTGAGCTATGGCACCTTGCGTTTGTTTGCGAGTGCAAAGGTATTGCAAATTTTATTACTGTGCAAATTTTTTTGATAAAATTTTTGCGCATAAATAAAGGGGAGATAGCAAAAAAGGCTGCATCTCGTTGAGATACAGCCTTTTCTTTGATGTTCGGTGGATCTTATTTTTTCAAAATCACTTTGGTTGTCGTCACGTTTTCACCAGAAACGACGCGCACGATGTATACGCCTTCAGGATTTCCTGCAATGTCGATTGTGCTGTCGTTGTCGAAGCGAGCCACAACGGCGCCAGCCACATTGAGCACGTCAACACGGTCGTAGGCACCGTCGATGTTGAGGATGCCTGTCGTCGGGTTCGGGTACACGCGGTTTGAGCCGTTTGCCACAATGCTTACTGCAGAGCCGTCGGTTACGACAAACTCCGTTTCAACCAGCGGAGAAGCCTCCGTGTGGAACAACGCTTTCACGCCGGCGCGGTGTGTGCCGTTCTGCAGCTTGTCGAATGTAAATGAGCGTTCAGCCTGTTCCGCCACCTTGTTGCCGTCGAGGTAAACCTCAAATTTGAGGTCGCCACGGATGTTGTCTGGGTCAACGCCGTCAGGCAGCTCGTAGCCGACAAACACATCGTCGACCATCATGAACAGCAGATAGTCGGAAACGCAGTTGATAGCCACATATTTTGCTTCGGCAGGCACAGTGTAGCGATACTCTGTCCATTCGCCCATCGGGAGCTCCACAGGGTTCTCGCCGTTGAGCCATGTGAAATTGTCGGCGGCTTTGCCTGTTGTCGAGTATCCTGCGTTCATCTTCTCGCGGCCGTAGTCTTCGTTGAAGCTCTTTGCGAAGAATTTGAATGTGAAATCCTTTGCAAACGACAATTCGGGGGAAATGATGAAGTCGTTGTTGTAGACGCTGCTGTTTTCCTTTGCAAACGAAGCGAGGAACTGCTTTCCGCTGTGCGGACGGATGCCCTCGTTGATTACGCCGAGCACAGGGTCGGTCTCATACGGATTGAACACCTGGAATGCCATCTCCGCGCCGGCGTTAGGATAATTCACGCCGTCGATAGGAATTGTGGCAGTGTGGCTGTCGTCGATGTATGTCCAGCCGATGGTTCCCGGCGAGTTGACGGCGAATGCCTCATGGCCTTCAAAGTCGTCAAACAGATAGTTCGGCGTGTTCCATACAAACTTGCGCTGACCCGCAGTGCTTGTCTTCGACACCTCGAGTCCGAACGGATCCACGCGGTATTCGTCAAGAACGGCGTTGACAGTCGCTGTCTCGCCCTTTGTGGCGTCGTGCTCGGCGGCAAATGTCGTAAATCCGGGCTTGCTTACCGTCACCTTGTACACGTCGCGCCAAATCTCGCCAAGCGACAGTTTGCCGTCGTCGCCCACGGTTCCGGTATACTCGTTTCCAAACGTCTGACCCTTCAGAGCCACAGCGGCGCCGTCGGCCTCGTTTGTAGGAGTGGATGTGCTTACGGCAACGTTGAGCGGCAACGTCATGTTGCAGTATTCCACAGCCGATAGACGCGCGTCGGAGGCGTCGTTGTCGCCATACACGGCCTTTACGGCATAGCGGTAGCCACCATAAGGGAGCGTAGCCCATTGCGCGTCGGCAAGAGTGCGCTCAGTCAATGGTGCGTCGGAGAGTTTTGTCCATTTTGTCTGGTCGTCGGCGTCGGTGTCGGCAAGGCGGTACACCTCATATTTCGGTGCAGCCACCTGAGGCAGCCCGGCGTCGGCTACAGCCACGCCGGTGGCGCGGATCATGAGCGGACGGTTGATGTTGTGCTCCTCGACATAGGTGAATACACCAGTCTTATAGTCGTCGCTGAAGCAGCTTTCGCGCTCTGCGAACGGATATTCATCGGTAGCCTCGGCGATGCCCAGTCCGGCATGTCCCTCGGCGCTTATTGCAAGCATATATCCGCGCGGCGCCGTCAGCTTGGTCGGGAATACAAACGTGTTCCACTCATTGTCGACGTTGGCAACGTTCTCGCGGCTGAACAGCACGGTTGAGGTGGGATTGCCGTCGGTGTCGAGGTCGAACACAAAGATGTTGACAGACTTATGCTCCTGCAGGTATTTGTCGGTAAACCACGACATCGACGACAGAATTGCCGGAGTGCGGTAAACGGCTCCATAAACGCTGTTTTTCGTGCCGTTGATGTTGCCGAGACGACCGTCGTAGATGCCGCTGTCGTGGCGATATTCAGTGAAGTCGGCAGGCGTTTCCCAAGCCACGTTTGCAACGCTCTTGGTCGACGTTACAGTGACTTTCGCAGGCGACAGGCGTTTTGCTGTCATAGCCACATCGCCGAGAGCGACGGTGTTTGACTCTGTCAAGACGATTTCTTTCTCTGCGTCGTCCATCATGTAGCGGTGGATGCTGACTGTCACTTTGTCGATGGCTGCCAGCTGCTGGAATGAGAATGTGCCGTCGGCGGCAGAAACCGTCGTGACGGTTGAGTAGCCCTTGGCGGTGACGGAGCCTCCCTCAATCGGGTTGCCGTCCTCGCTCACGAGGCGTCCGCTGATGTCCACGTTGCGCAATTTCTGAATTTCAACCGGCAGGATGGTTGTCTTGCCCGCCTCAATATTAACCTTTATAGTTTTTGAGGCATAGCCGTCGGCTTCAATGAGGATGTCATATTCGCCGGCTTCGATTTCCCCGAAGTCAAACGAGCCGTCGGCTTCTGTGATGCTCGAAATCTTAAGATTCTCGATATACACCACCGCATTCCCGATAGGGTTGGTGCCGTCGGTCACCGTGCCCTTCAGCACACCGTTTGTCACTGCCGTGAGCTCCACGTCGGTGACATAGAGAATGTATCCGTTGGGAGCCTGCGAATGGCAGTAGAAACCGATGTTGTAGTTGCCGTCGGCGGCAATTGCCGGGAACGTCACCTCATACTGCTGCATATCGTAGGTTGCCACCTCGAAGTCGCCGAGTTTGGTTGTCATCGCCTCCACTGTCTTGCCCTGACCGAGATACACTGCCACGTGTTCGGGGTATGACTCGTCGTAGGATTTTGCGTTGAAGCGCAGACGATACTGCACTCCAGCGTTCAAGGCGATTGGCGAAGAAATCAACCAGTCGTCGGCAGATGTCTCATAATTCTCGTTGGCATAATATTTGGCGGCGGCAAGCGTAGTCTCGCGCTCCCAAGTGTAGTAGTCGTTGTTGGCGTCGATAACTGTCCACAGACCGAAATCGCCGTCGGTCTTGAACGAGCAGGTGTAGGGCACGGTGATTGCCGGACCGGCAGCCACCCCGTTGGTTTTCGCCTTTCCGCCATTGCCGTCGGCGGTGTAAGCCTCGATTTCGTAAGAATAAGTGTTCAGTTTATCGACGGTGTCGGTGCATGACGTAGCCGCCAGATTTTCAGCGACCATAGAGCCGTCGGTCAGTCGCTTCACGCGGTAGCGCAGCGATGCCTGGTCAATCCATCCTCCGTTTTGTCCGGCAGTCGGCGCCGTCCATTCCACTTTAAGCGTAGTTTCGTCAATCTTCGACACGGTTGCCCCTGTAGGAGCCACCGGCGTGTCGTGTCCGATGTATGCGGTCTGTTCCGCAGGCTCGCCGTTGCCCTCGGCATTTACGGCAAACACCTTGTATTCGTGGCGTCCGCTTGTCGGCACATTCGCGTCGGTCCATGACGACTGCGCGCCAGGAGCGGCGTCGGTCACAGAGCCCGCCAAAGAGTTGTCGCGGAAGATGTCGACGCGGGTTATCGTAGTGTTGCCCTTCTTGTCGTAAGTCTGAGTAGGGTTTGTCCACGAAAGCGTTGCGCTCAGCGCGCCCTCGGCAGCCGGAGTGACAGTCAGTCCCTCGATGGCGGCAGGAGCCTTGTCGGCAGTGCGCACAAACGGGATGTGGAGGCCCACCACCTGCGCGTTTTCGCTGATTGTGCCGGTGCGTTCAGAGTTGCCGTTGGCAATGTTCACAACCGTCAGGAATCCCTCCTCGTAGATTGTGTTGGCTGCCCAATACAGCGTTTCGGTGCTGTGGTCGAACTCCATTGATTGGAAGTATTCCGCCGGCTCCTCAAAAGTGTAGCCAATCGACTCGAGGTCGCCGTTTGTCTTGTTTATCTTGTAGAGATATCCGTCGTTGCCCTTTATGGCATACAGCTGTCCGTCGTAGGAGCATGCAAGAGCCACAAACTTCTCGGCGAGCGTTGCCACATTCTGCACGTCGCCGTTTGTGAGGTTTACGGTTACAAGCGTCGACACCGTAGACGAGCCCACGTTTGCAAGGGCATACATGGTCTGGGTCGAATAGTCGAACGTCATGTCGGCAAATAATGCGTTCAGGCGGCTGTAGTCGGCGATTCGGGTAAACGCTCCGGTTGTCAGGTTCACCGTGCCGAAATCAACAGGCGCGGCATAGTCGCCCGGAGTGTAGCGGTAAACGTAGTAGACACCGTTGGCTGCCGCACCGGCGCATGCTTGATGCTCTGCGTCAAACGGAAACAGCACGTCGACCGTCGATGGGTCGCCGGCATTGAAGCGGCAAACACCATACTGCTGGTCGCTCGGCGCATGCTCCACATAGCGCAGCCATCCGTAGACCGTCGGCGATTTGTCGGCGTCGGCTTTGGCAACCTGACGGGCAGGCGCAGTGCGCTCTTTCTTGATGCTTTTGCCTGTGCGTTCTATCACAGATGAAGTGGCGGCCGTTGCCCCCACAGCAAGTGTCAGCACGGCGAAAAGCACGAATAACAATTTCTTTTTCATTGAAATCTTTGTTGATTGTTGCTGATTAGAAAAAACTCGGACACTGCCCTGAAACAGATTTCATGGTCAGCGTCCGATTTTATAGTATCTGATTGATTGACACCTATATTACACTGTGAGGATTTCCTTTTCCTTTGCAGCGAAAACCTCGTCGATTTTCTTCATATAGTTGTCGTGGATTTTCTGCACTTTTGCCTCTGCGTCTTTCTCGACATCTTCAGGCATACCGTTTTTCACGGCTTTCTTCAGACCGTCGATTGCGTCGCGGCGGGCGTTGCGCACAGAAATCTTGGCTTGCTCGGCCTCTCCCTTCGACTGCTTTACAAGAGCCTTGCGGCGCTCTTCGGTCAAAGGAGGAATCGACAGGCGTATCACCTCACCGTTGTTTTCCGGAGTGATTCCTATCTCAGAATTGATGATGGCTTTCTCAATCTCCTTAAACATTGATTTCTCCCACGGGGTAATCACGATTGTGCGTGCGTCGGGCACTGAGATGTTTGCCACATTGGAAACCGGCGCAGCGCTTCCGTAATAATCCACTTTGACACCGTCGAGAATTTTTGGGTTGGCCTTGCCGGCACGGATGTGGGCGAGTGTCTCGTCGAGATACTCAACCGCCATCTCCATCTTTTCCTCTGCAGGCTTGATGTAAGTGTTGACGTCGTTCATTTTTGATTGTTGTTTTATTGTTTTTAAATTTTTATTTCTGATAAACCAATGTGCCGATAGGCTCTCCCTCAATCACTTTCTTGAGGTTGCCTTTGGTGTCCATGTCAAACACCACGATCGGCAGATTGTTCTCCTTGCACATCACGGTTGCCGTGAGATCCATCACCTTCAAGCCGCGCTCGTAGATCTCATCGTAGGTGATTTCAGTAAACTTCTTGGCTGAAGGGTCTTTTTCAGGGTCGGCGGTGTAGATGCCGTCCACGCGTGTGCCTTTGAGCATCACGTCGGCTTCCACCTCGATGCCTCGCAGAGCCGAGCCTGTGTCGGTGGTGAAGAACGGGTTGCCCGTGCCGCACGAAATTATCGACACCTTGCCTGCCTTCATAGCGTCTATGGCTTTCCACTTGCTGTAGTGTTCGCCGATCGGGAACATATTCACGGCGGTGAATACCTGTGCCGGCTGTCCTATCTTTTCAAGGGCGGAGCATAGGGCAAGAGAGTTGATCACTGTGGCAAGCATACCCATCTGGTCGCCTTTCACGCGGTCAACGCCTTTGGCCGCGCCTGCCAGTCCGCGGAAGATGTTGCCTCCTCCAATCACGATGGCAATCTCAACTCCGGCTTGCGCCAACTCCTTGATTTGCTCGGCATAATCGCCCACGCGCACGGGGTCGATGCCATAGCCTTGAGCGCCCATCAGCGACTCTCCGCTAAGTTTCAGCAGGATTCTCTTATAACTTGTTCTCATTTATTTTGATTCTTTATTTTGTTCTTCTTCACAAATTTAGTTACTTTGTCGTTAACAACAAATTTTTGGCAACGATTATTGCTATGGACAACAAATTTTTTAGATTTTTACTCGCCGTTGTTTGCGTGATTGCCGTCTCGATGCCGGCGGCGGCAGAGGTGAGTTTGTCGACAATCCGGGAAAAGGCCGACCGATTCTATCAGCATGAGGAATGGGCGAACGCTCTCGCTATGTTTCGCGCCATTCTGGAGCGCGAGCCTACCGACATGCAGACCTACGGACGCTCGGTGACTGTCTATGGCGCAATCAGCAATCCCGAAGAGCAGATGGAGCTGCTCGAGGCAACGCAAAGATACGCGCTGCCGCTCGACAGTCTGTTTGACGAAGTGAGAATATCGGCGTTTGAAATCGGACGCCCCGCCATCCTTGAGGATTTTATGATTCTCGTAAAGGAAAAACAGCCGTGGCTGAAACGCAACATCAACATCCGGCTGGCGCGGCTGTATGATTCGCGCAACAATGCCGAGAAAATGATTGAGATGAGCGACACGCTGCTTGCCGTCAACCCCGACGATCCGTCGATGCTCCGCATCAAGGCGCGCGGATACATGCTGCTCGACCGCTACGATGAGGCGGTGGCTGTCTACAAGCGCATAATCGGTCTCAATCCGAAGGATGTCGACGCAATGCTCAACATCGGGGTCTACTATTTCTCGGAATTCGACACACGCAAGCTTGCGCATTCTTCACCGGAGGCCGACGAAGCCCGGAAATATCTCGGCATGGCATACCGCCTGAATCCAACCGAGCATCTCCGCTCGATGCTCTACCGTCTGAACGGAGGAAAGTGACGACGCTGCGGGTGTGCCCGATGCGTGGATTGTAGTAACCTTTTTACGGATTCTTCCGCGTCCGTCTTGACGCAGAAGGCAAATATGTTTATTTTTGCAGTAACAAAAAAACAGTCTGCCTTATGGATACGGAAATCCTTCAAATCAACACGATAGACAGTTACAACAGTTTGTTCGGACTGGAAACACGCCATCCGTTGGTGGCTGTTGTCGACCTTGCCGACGCCACACGTTTTCCCTCCCATTTCACAATGAATTACGGCATATATGCCCTGTTCCTGAAACAGACGCGCTGCGGCGACATCCGCTACGGGCGCCAGACCTACGACTATCAGGAAGGCACGGTCACAAGTTTCGCTCCGGGACAGGTGGTCGAAGTCAATATGGAGCCGGGATTCAAGCCGAAAGCTCGCGGACTGCTTTTCCATCCCGACCTTATACGGGGCACGTCGTTGGGGCAGGGTATCAAGAGCTATTCGTTTTTCGACTACTCTTCGGCTGAGGCGCTGCATCTCAGTGATGAGGAGAAGGTGCTGTTCAGCAACTGTCTTGACCAGATAGCGACGGAAATCGAGCGGCCCATCGACAAGTTCAGCCGTCGCCTGATTGCGCGCAACATCGAGTTGCTGCTCGACTACTGCATGCGTTTCTATGCCCGGCAGTTTGAGACTCGTTCCGTTGTCAACCACGGAGTCCTTGCGCAGTTTGAAACGCTTCTCGACGAATATTTCGCAAGCGGACGCACGCAGTCGGAGGGGCTGCCGTCGGTGAAGTTTTTTGCCGACAAGGTGTGTCTGTCGCCAAACTACTTCGGCGATTTGATTAAGAAGGAGACAGGAAAGACGGCGCAGGAATACATACAGGACAAAATAATTGCGCTCGCAAAGGAGCTGCTGCTCGGTTCAGAAAAGACCATCAGCGAGATTTCGTATGAATTGGGTTATCAGTATTCCCAGCATTTCAACCGCATTTTCAAGAAGAATGTTGGGCAGACACCGAATGAATATCGTAAACTGCAGGCATAAAATGACAGTCGTGCAGCACAACAGCACCGTCGCCGTGACATCGGCGGCCGATGCCCCGTCGCGCCTTTGCCACTATGCCGTGGCGATGGAAATCCGTGGCGATTTCGCATGCCGATGCTGCGACTACGCCGACGCGCGGATGTCGTTTTTTCCGCCGGGCGAGGCGATGCCGGTGGCTGCCGACGCACGGGTGCTGTCGTTCCACAAATCGCTGTCGCTGCAACCGCCGCTGCGTGGCGTATTCTCCGACTACGCATTTTTCGGCTACCGCTATCCGCGAGAGTCGCTTCACATCTCGCTGCGCGAGAAAAGCGTGGTAGACCGACTGTTTGATGCCGTGGCTTGGATTCTCTCTGACAACACTGGCGATTCCTCAGATTCATTGCTTGCTGAAAAAATCAACTTGTTGCTTGCCAACTGCCGGCGCTTTTATCAGCGGCAGTTTATCCTGCATGAGGATTATTGCGCGATGTATGTGGCAGAAACCGAAAAGACGGTTGACCGGTTCTATGCCGAAGGCCACGGGTGCGACGTGCCGCCGATAGGGTTGCCGGCACGGGCGCTCGGCGTTTCCGAGACATATTTGGCAAGTGTTGTGCGCTTTTCAACGGGTAGGACGTTCCGTGAATTTGCACAGCTGCGTCAGTTGCGCGTCGCCAAGATGCTTCTTGTTGACACCGACCGCCCCGTGGCCGACATCGCCCGGTCGCTCGGCTTCCCGTCGGCAGAGTGCTTTGAGAAGTTTTTCCGCCTCGTTGCAGGCTCTTCAGCTTCCGATTTCCGCCGCTTCCGCTGCTGACCCTAAAAAAACATACCGTCCCGGCAACTTTGACGCTGCCGGGACGATTGTATTTGTAGTATGGTTGCCGATGCTATCTGACAATCACCTTTTCAGTCGCTGTTGCCGAACGCACAATGTAGCAGCCTGGAGCGAGCGTAGACACGTCGCTGCGCTGCATCCGCTCGGCGACACGTGCTCCGCTGAGGTTGTAGACGGTCACCAATGCATTGTCGGCGATTTCCACGGCGCTCACACCGCTTTGCTCGGTCGACACTGCGATGCGGTCCACGTGGATGTTGTAGCCGTAGTCGGAATAGCCTTTCAGCGCCACGCAAACTACGTTGCCGCTGAGGGGATATGAGTATTCCTTCCATCCGGTTGTGCCGTTGTCGCGCATAATCGGGTCGCCGAGGGTCTGTACGCTGCCGTCGGCGGCGATGGCGCAAGGTGTCAGCGAGTCTTCGGTTGCGAACGTGCCGCTATAGTGATAAACCGAGAAGTTGAAATATGCCTGCTGTCCGCCCACGGCTATCGCCGGAGAGACGATTGTCGACACTGTGCCTTTGGCCACGTTGGTGGAGTAGCAGCAGAAGGAGATGAGTCCGCTTGTTCCGTCGGCATCCTGTGCCTTCGGATCGTTGCCTGCGGTGAATGTGTCCCATGCCGCGCCCATACACCATGTGTGCTGGCACGTTCCTCCGTCAAACGATTCTTTGAACGGCATTGCCAATGCGTCGCCGAGAATCACGCTGTTGCTTGTCGCTGCGGAGGCAGCGCCACTCTCGTTGGCGGCGGTGACTTTATATTCAGTCAATGAATATTTGCCTTTCTGCAATCCTGTCAGCGACGTTTCTGTTGTCGCTTCGGCAACAACCACTCCGTCGTTGCGCTCCACGCGGTAGGTGAGGTTGCCAACGTAGCCGCCGTTCTTGCCCGCTGTCGGTGCTGTCCACGACAATGTGGCTTCTCCTCCGTCGACACGCAGCGACACATTTTCTGCCGGCATCGGTTGGTCGACGCCCACCTGTGTCTTCACGCGCGACTGAAGTCCGTAGCCTTTCGCGTTGTCTGCCGTCACAACGATGCGCGCCGTGCCGTCGGGCAGTGTCAGCGGTAGGCTGACGAGTTCTCCAGGATTTTTGCCGCTTATTGTCACCGTGTCGACACCCTCGATGGCGATGCGGACGTTGAGTTTACCCTCAAGAGCCGCTCCGCCGAAGGTTTTTTCCGGCATGCGGAAACTCAGTGAGCCCTCGCGGCGTGCGCCGGTGGAGGTGTATGCAAGGTCGGTCACGCAGTCGGGGGCTGCGTTGACGGGATTCTCAAAATAGATGCCGAGAAACTGTGCCTGCGAATTGCCCGACACGGCAGTTGCCTTGGCGGTGGCTGTGTCGATCTCATAGAGGCGCATCGTGTTGTCGACCGACGAGCCAAACCAATACAGCTTGTCGTTGCGGTAGTCGAACGCCATGCTTTGCGAATATCGCGGGGTGACGCCTGTGAATCCTATCTTTGTCAGCGCGCCGGTGGCTGCGTCAAGGCGATACAGCTCGCCCTTCACATTGAGGGCATACCCCTGACCGTTGCGGTCGAAGGCAAGCGCTGCCATCGTTATGATGTCGTTGTAGTACGAGCGTATGAACGTTGAGGTGGCTGTTGTCTCGTCAAACGAGCCGAACTCCGTGTACGACTCTGTCCACTCGTTGGCAAAGAAGCAATACATCTTGTTGTCGGCAGGATTGTAGGCAATGCTGCCTGCTAAATTGTGGATGTTGGTTATCGGCGCAATTTCCGACATGATGTCCAGGTCGGGCTCGTAGGCAATCAGATGTCCGTGCAGCTTTACAGCGGCGTCGGTGTCGGCATTGGCTGTCGACTCGATATAGTAAGTGCCGTTTTTGTATGCTGCCGACTCGATTTGGAAATCGGTGCTTAGAACCACCGGTTTCGCATCGACCGTGTATCCGAAAAAGCGGTACAGTCCAAGACCCGCTGTCTGCTGTTCTGCGGTGGTCCACGCCTTGTTGCTCACCATCGATCCGAACACCATCGGTTCGTTGTCGACCACAAGGCAATTGTCGGCGCTGTCAAGCAGACGCTCCGCGTTGGCGGAAACAATCGACAACGCCGCCACCGCGCCAAGGAAAAAACGATTGTTCATAAGTCTTATTTCTTAATGAAACGAGTCACTGATTTCCCTGCGTCACTCTCTGTTGCCACGAAATATGTTCCGGCGGCGAGATGCGACACGTTGAGGCTTGTCTGTGTCCCGTCGACCATCTTGAAGCCAACTTTCTGACCGTTGGCGTTGTAGATGCTGACGCTGCTGATTGTCGCGTCGGAGCTTACGGTTATCGTTTCCTCGGCAACCGTCGGATATACCTTGACTGCTGAGTCTGTCGCTATTTCAGCCACAGCGCCCTCTTCTGGATTGAAGTCTACTTTTGAAAGTTCGGCGCGGTTGTTGTCATCGCCCAGTCCGAGCTGTCCGTAGCGGTTGAATCCCCACGACCATACAGAGCCGTCGATCTGTACGCCAACAGAATGATAGAAACCTGCGGCAACAGTCTGCCATTGCGCCGTGCCTATCTGTGTCGGTGTGTCAATATTTCTGTTTGTGCCGTTGGCAAGCTCTCCGTGGAGGTTGTAGCCCCATCCCCAAAGAGTGTAGTCGTCCTTGATGACGAGCACATGCATATCGCCGACAGAATATGACAACACTTTGTCGAACGCCTTCATGGGTTTGCCGTCTGTCTTGCCTTCAACAGCGCGTCCGAGAGCCGACTCTTCGTTGTTTCCCCAAGTCCACAGCGTGCCGTCGGCTTTCAATGCCGCCGACATCTTCAAACCAGCCTGCACTTGAGTCCAGTCGGTGTCTTCGCCCACTTGTTGAGGAGTTGTGAATATAGCGGTAGTGCTGCTGTTCACCTGGTTCTGCGAGTTGTCGCCCCACGCCCACAATGTGCCGTCGGCTTTCACCGCAGTGCTGTGGTAGTAGCCCGAAGCGCAGTCAATCCAACGCTCGTCGCTCACTTTCTCAGGAGCCATCGCGCACTCTTTCATCTCGCTGTCGGCGCCAATGCCGAGTTGCCCGGTGAGGTTCTTGCCCCACGCCCACAATGTGCCGTCGGTATGAATACCTACTATTGTTGTCGAGCGGCCTTTCACCACCGCCCATTTGGCATCGTCCACCTTTGTCGGCGTGTAGATGCCGCTGTATGTTCCTACGCTGACCAATCCCAATTGTCCGTAGGCATTCTGACCCCAGGCATAGAGAGCGCCGTCGGAGGCGATGGCATAAGAGTTGTAGAGAGTGGCGGTCACTGATCGGAATTTAACGCCATCCTTTTCTACGGGCTTGAACGTGGTGGCGTTGTAGTGGTTGTCGCTCACCTCGCTGTCGTAGTAGTGCCCGTCGCCGAGTTGCCCGGCGTCGTTTTTTCCACTCACGTAGATTTTGCCGTCTTTTGTGAGAAGCATCGTGTGGTCGCCAGCTGCAATGCGCGTCACCTCGGCTGAGTTAGCGTCAATACCTGCCGCAACAGCCGCAATCAAAAGGAGAGTAGATAATTTTTTCATAATTGAAAATATTAGTGGTTTTAATTCGGCGGTAAAGATACGTAATTATTGTGATGCAATGCCGTAAAAAAGCGCAAAAAGAAACTTTTTTCAAGAAAAAAGTTTCAATCGTTTGTTCGTAATTAAAAAATCGCTATTTTTGTATAGGAAAAACGTTATAATTATGGGATTTTTTAATTTTTTCAATCATCACTCTTGGTTGGGTGGCAACGATGACAACGACGATTTCAACTACAACGACAATGAAGGCACAAAATTCGTTGTCGGAGGCGACGAAGGCGGCAAGTTCTTAAACCACTGCGGAGGAAATATGTGGATGGACTCCGACGGAGATCTGAATGTGCGCACCGGCGACCATTCATGGATGGATATGAACGATGGCGGCATCTTCTTCGGATAGACGCAAACCGCTCGTCGCAGAATATCCAAAAAATCATAAAATTATACGCTAAGTCGTGGCAAATACTTACTTTTGCACAAAATTTTGTCAGACAAATGTTGAAGCGTATAATTCTATTCCTGATGTTGGCAACGGCGGCATGTGCCTTTGCCGAAACTGACGGACTGCCTTCTCCGCGCAACAAGACCTATCATGGTTACTATTATTTCCGCACGGAGCAGGGCGACAGCGCGCTGATGCTCGTAATCAACAACATCACTGTTTTTCCTCCCGAACGTTTTAAAAACAAAAATCAGGAGCAGTTCTATTGGCGCACCGTCCGCGACGTGCGCAAGGGGCTGCCTTATGCCAAACTTATATCCGCCACCGTAATCGAGACGTATGAATACATTGAGACTCTGCCCACAACGAAAGAACGCGAGGCTTATCTGAAGAGCATGGAGCGCGATGTGTTCAACCAATATAAGCCTGAACTGAAGCGGTTCTCGCGTCAGCAGGCGCGTGTGCTTGTGAAACTCATCAACCGCGAGACAAACCAGAAGTCATACGGCATCATCAAGGCGTTTTTAGGCACGTTCCGTGCGTCGTTCTATCAGGCGTTCGGACGGCTCTTCAATGTCAATCTGAAAGCCGACTGGCATCCGGCCACCGACGAGACCGACGCGATGATCGACCGCATAGCCACGCGTATAGAGCAGGGACTGCTGTGAGGAAACGCCGACGGAGGTTTGCGTATTACGATTGTTTGGGCTACTTTTGAAACGATAAAAATTATCTTATAAAGATGAATACAATAGAACTTGTCAACACTCTGCCGCGGGTGTTTGCCGGACAGCCTGGCATTCAGTCGGAAGTGTGGTTGAAGACGCTCCGGTTTGAGCGCGGTAAGAAATATCTGATTTCGGCGGAAAGCGGTTGCGGAAAGTCGTCGCTGTGCGCATATCTCTACGGCTACCGCAAGGACTATGAAGGCACGTTCCTGTTTGACGGTCGCTCTATCGACGAGCTGACCGTGGAGGAATGGTGCGACGTGCGACGTCGCCACATTGCCTATCTGCCGCAGGAGATGCGACTGTTTCCTGAGCTTACAGCTATGGAGAATGTGGAGCTGAAGAACCGGCTTACCGGACATAAGACAACTGCCGAGATTCGCAGCCTGTTCGAGCGGCTGGGGGTTGCCGACCGCGCCGACCGTCCGGCGGGAAAACTGTCGATAGGACAGCAGCAGCGAGTGGCAATAATACGCACGGTGTGCCAGCCGTGCGACTTTTTCCTGCTCGACGAGCCGGTGAGCCACCTCGACGAGACAAACAACCGTATCGTTGCCGACATTATCACCGAGGAGGCGGCACGCACTGGCGCGGCTGTCATTGCTACATCGGTGGGCAACAATCTTGACATCGCAGTGGAGGAGGCACTGAAGTTATGAGAAATCCGTTGATGTGGAAACTGCTGCGCAAGCATATCAGCAAGGCGCAACTCATAGGTTTCGCTATTGCAAACATGGTGGGTTTGACAATCGTGCTGCTCGGTCTGCAGTTCTGGCAGGACGTGCGTCCGGTGTTTGAAGACGAGGACAGTTTCATCCGTAAGGACTATCTTGTGGTGACAAAGAGCATCGGCACGGCGTCGATGGTGAAAAGTATGCTCGGAGGGACTGACGCCAACGCTTTCTCGGAAAGCGAGATTGCCGACCTCGAGCGGCAGCCGTGGATGCGCAAGGTGGGACGGTTCTCGACCACCAATTATAAGGTGATGGGAAACCTGGGAATCAGCGGACGCTCCGTGAGCCTGCACACATATATATTTTTCGAGTCGGTGCCCGATGAGTTTATCGACACGAAAAACATAAAATGGGGATTCGATGCCAACAGTCAGCGTCCGGTGGTGCCAATTCTGTTGTCAAAGGACTATCTGTCGCTCTACAACTTCGGATTTGCGGCGTCGCAAGGCATGCCGCAGCTGAGTGAGGACATGGTGGGCAAGGTGCCTATCATGCTTGCCGTCACCGCGACCGACGGTCATCAGGAATACATCGAGGGGCGCATCGTGGGATTCTCAAACCGGCTGAACACGATTATCGTGCCTGAAAGCTTTATGCAATGGAGCAACGCGCGCTATGCGCCGGAGGTCAACGTGCAGCCGTCGCGGCTCATCCTCGAGGTGAGCAAGCCCGGCGATGTGGCTATTGAAAAATATATGAAGAAGCACGGCTATGAGATTGCCGGCGACAAGATGAACTCCAACAAGGCGAGCTATATGCTGACCGTGATTATGGGCATCGTGATAGCCGTGGGGCTGGTAATCAGCCTGCTGTCGTTCTTTATCCTTATCCTGAGCATCTATCTGCTGTTGCAGAAAAACACAAGGAAGCTGCAGGACTTGCTGCTGCTCGGCTACACTCCGGCGGAAGTGGCGGGCACATACGTGAAAATGGTGGTCTACGTCAATGCCGCCGTCTATGTGCTGTCGATAGCCTTGCTGCTTTATGCGCGGTCGCTCTACATGACGCAGCTGCAGGTGTTCTCGCTCTCGGGCGAACCGATATGGCTGTCGGCGCTTGCCGGACTTGTCGTGATCGGACTTATCACGCTGGGCAACGTCATCGCAATACGCCGCAAGGTGGCATCGCTATGGTTTGTTGAAAAATAACTATTGATATTATGGGACTAAGAAATTACATCACAACATTGTTTGTGGCATTTGCCGCTGTGGCGGCTGCCGCACAGACGCAAGTAGTGGCGCACCGCGGATATTGGCGTGCGCCGGGTTCGGCTCAAAACAGCATCGCGTCGCTCTGCAAGGCTGACTCGATCAATTGCTACGGCTCCGAGCTTGACGTGTGGCTGAGCACCGACGGCGTGCTTTTCGTGAACCACGACGCTGTGTTCAAGGGGCACAACGTTGAGCAAAGTTCGTCGGCTGAACTAAGCGCGATTATTCTCGACAACGGCGAGCATATGCCGACGCTCGATGAGTATCTCGCAAAGGCAAAAACGCTGAAAACGCGGATTGTGCTCGAGCTGAAGGCTCATCAGACAAAGGAGAAGGAAGCCGAGGCTGTGGCTAAAATTGTGGAGATGGTGGAAAAATACGGTTTGACCGACCGCACGGAGTACATCTCGTTCTCGCTCTTTGCCTGCAAGGAATTCAAGCGCGTGGCGCCGCAGGGCACCGACATCTACTATCTCAACGGCGAACTCTCGCCTGCGGAATTGAAAACTCTCGGCTTTGCCGGGTTTGACTACAGCATGGGTCCCATCAAGAAACATCCGGAATGGATTGAGGAGGCTCACAAATTAGGGCTGAAAGTAAACGTCTGGACAATCGACAAAGAAGCGGACATGCAATGGCTCATCGATCAGAAAGTGGACTTCATAACCACCAACGAACCGGTGTTGCTGCAGCAGCTGCTGCGGAAATAACAACCCTCCGGCATCGCGCTTCAAAGTGTGGTGCCGGTTGTTTTTTTGCTCTTGAAAAACGCTTTTGAAAACAAGAAATAAGTTTTTTCTTCATTTTTGCGATAAAATATAAGCAAAATACTTGTTTTTGTGAAATATTCGTTTTATCTTTGTTGTGTCCTAAGAAACAAAGGGCTGAAAATAGTTTTTTTAAAATGGTATAATTGTGGGTATAAAAAATTGAGTTTATGGAAAAGATGCAGTCTTCGTAAAGAAGACTGAAGGTAAAAATCAAAATGCGTTTCATAAGGAAAAGCGAGATTAGATAAAAATAGTAAAGGGATCGGGTGTCTGTGAGGATACCCTTTTCTGTGTGTTATTATGACAGATGGCTTGTTGCCGCAGTATATAAAAACATTGCACAGGCTCGGAAATTTCGCTAATTTTGCATCCGACAAATTTTCAGACATATATGAACAAAAGCAAATATGCAATCGCTCTGATGGCTTGCTGCATTGTGGCGGTGGCAGGATGTGCGGGCAAGACTGCCGGAAACACCGCGCAGCAGACAGCCGATGAGGCAAAGGAAATCACGTTCGACGCCGACAGCGCCTATTCTTTTGTGGCGCGCCAATGTGCGTTTGGGGAGCGTGTGCCAAATACCGATGCCCATTCGGAGTGCGGCGACTGGATTGCCTCGCGGTTGAGGCAATGCGGCGCAACGGTGACTGAGCAGCGCGCCGACCTGAAGGCTTTTGACGGCACTCTGCTGCACGCGCGCAACATCGTGGGTGAGTTTTATCCGGAAAAGAAAAGACGCGTGTTGCTGGTGGCTCATTGGGACTGTCGTCCGTGGGCCGACAGCGATCCCAACCCCGACAACCGCCGCAAACCGGTGATGGGTGCCAACGACGGTGCCAGCGGCGTGGGTGTGTTGCTTGAGATGGCACGTCTGCTCAAAAACAACGAGCCGGCGGTGGGCATCGACATCCTGCTCGTCGACGCGGAGGACTGGGGCGACGACAATGGCGACAATCCCGACTCGTGGGCTCTCGGTGCCCAGCACTGGGTGCGCACACCGCACCGCGAGGGCTACACCCGTCCGGAATATGCCATTTTGCTCGACATGGTGGGCGACGCCAATGCCACATTCCTGCGCGAATATTTCTCGCAGCAGTACGCTCCCGACGTGGTCAACCGCGTGTGGGCTGCCGCCAACCGTCTGGGCTACGGCAACTTCTTTGTAAACGCCAACGGCGGCGGCATAACCGACGACCACCTGGCAATCAACAATGCCGGAATCCCGTGTATCGACATCATCGACCAGCGGATGGACTCTCCGACGGGATTCTGCCCGCAGTGGCACACAACCGACGACACGATGACCCATATCGACCGCCGTCCGCTGAAGGCTGTCGGACAGACTCTCGTAAACCTTTTGCTTGAAAAATAAATTTTGCGTAACTTCGCACCGTAGAAACAGAAAATGTCGATATGAAGGAAGCATTGCATCTGACACAAGAACAGAAACTGCAGCAACGGCTGTCGCCGCAGCAGGTGCAGTTTGTCAGACTGCTGGAAATGAACAGCCTTGAGGTGGAAGATGAGGTGCGCCACGAAATCCTTGACAATCCGGCAATCGAAGTGGCTGAGCAGGACGACAGCCAGAAGAACGGAAGCGAGGAAGGCGGCGAGGAAAGTGAGGAAAAGGCTGATGACATTGCTCCCGACACGACAATGGCGCGCGACGCCGACGATCCGGAGGACGATGCCGACGACACTCCCGACTATCGCCTGAACATATCAAACCACAGCGCCGACGACAAGGTGCTTGAGCCTATCATCACGTCGGAAAGCACACTGATTGACTATCTTACGGAGCAAATCAACGAGCATGACCTGTCGGAAAAGCAACAGCAAATAGCCGACTACATCATCGGAAGCATCGACGACAACGGATATCTTACCCGCTCGGTGTCGGCAATCTCCGACGACCTTATCTTTCAGGAAGGACTTGACGTGACCGACGGGGAAATCAACACCGTGCTGCAGGCAATACGTGAGCTCGACCCTGCGGGTGTGGCGGCGTTCGACCTGCGCGACTGTCTGCTGCTGCAGCTGGAACGGCTGCCGGGAACGCCCGAAAACCTACATGCTTATACGGTTGTCGACAAATATTTCACCGAATTTTCAAAAAAACACTACGACAAGATTATGGCGGCAATGAAACTTGATAAAGAGGAATTCCGCCATGTGCTTGAAGCTATACAGGCTCTCAATCCAAAGCCGGGAAGCCTTTACGGAGGCGGCGAAAACCAAAAGGCGCAGCACATAATCCCCGACTTCAACGTCGATGTGGACGGCGATACAATAACGCTGACGCTGCTCAACAATGTGCCCGACCTGCAGATTGAGGAGTCGTTTCAAGCGATGTACGACAGTCTCCCGGCAAAGCCGCGCAACCGCAACGAGGAGGAGGCAAACCGATTTGTCAAAGACAAATACGAGTCGGCATCTGTGTTTATCAAGATGCTGAAGCAGAGGCAGCAGACGCTGTTCAGCACGATGCGCGCCATTGTGGGATGGCAAAAAGCGTTTTTCCTCACCGAGGACGAGTCGCAGCTGCGGCCGATGGTGCTGAAAGACATCGCCGCGATAACGGGCTATGACCTGTCGGTTATATCACGCGCCACTTCAGGAAAATACGTGATGACTCCCGGCGGCGTATACCCGCTGAAGTTCTTCTTCAACGAGGGTATGAAGCATGAGTCGGGCGAAGACGTGTCGACTCGCGAGATTCAGTCGGCATTGAAAGACATCATCGAACACGAGGACAAGAAAAAGCCGTTCTCCGACGAGGCTCTTTGCGAACTTCTCAACAAGAAAGGCTATGAAATAGCACGCCGCACCATCGCCAAATACCGCGAACGCCTGGGTTTCCCTGTGGCACGGCTGCGTAAAGAATTATGATATGGAAAATCTGAAAACGGAAATCACGTCGACAATAATGTCGCTTGAACAGAAAACGATGCGTGTAATCCACTATGTGGCTGCCGTATTCTCGTTTCTGCTGTCGCCGATGTTCATGCCAACATACGGTATGCTCATCGCATTCCAACTGTCAACTTACCAGATTTTGCTCACCACCGACAAACTTATCGTCATCGCTGTGGTGGCGGTGCTCACATGCGTGGTGCCGGCAATTCTGTTTATTGTGATGAAGCATTTCGGCATAATCTCCGACGTGCAGCTCAACCGTCAACGGGAGCGGTTTCTGCCATACACAATCATCACGGTGTGCTATGTGGTCGGTGCGCTCTATCTGTTCAACATCAACGCTCCCACGTGGATGTGGATGTTTCTCTTCGGAGCGGCTACGTCGGCTCTGGTGTCGATGGTGGTCAACTTCTTCTGGAAAATCAGCGCGCACATGGCTGGTATCGGCGGACTGATCGGCTTGCTTTGTAAAATAAACAATTACGGTGACGGCGTTTTCGATCTTATGCCGATAATCTGCGTGATGATAATCACGGCAGGCATCCTCGGCACGTCGCGCATCGCAATGGAGCGGCACACGCTGTGGCAGGTGATTGCCGGCGTGCTCAACGGATTCCTCTGCGTTTATATGATTTGACGGATATGGACAAGAACTGCATAATCCACACGCTTGCCAACGGCATGCGTGCCGTCTACTGTCAGCGGCATGGAAACGTGGCATACTGCGGTGTGGCTGTCAATGCCGGAAGCCGCGACGAGGGTGTCGACAGGGGGCTTGCGCACTTTGTGGAGCATACCATATTCAAAGGCACGTCGCGACGCCGGGCATGGCACATACTCAACCGAATGGAGCTTGTCGGCGGCGAGCTCAACGCCTACACGTCGAAGGAGGAGACGCTCGTCTACTCGCTGTTTCCAAAGGGGAATATGCCGCGAGCCATGGAACTTATTGCCGACCTTGTGCAAAACTCTGTGTTTCCCGAGCATGAGTTGGAAAAGGAGAGGGAGGTGGTGCTGGAAGAGATTCTGTCATACCGCGACACGCCGTCGGAGGCCGTCTACGACGACTTTGAGGACTTGATTTTCGCGGGCAACGCTCTCGGACACAACATCCTCGGCGACGAGGACTCGCTGAAGGAGCTCTCCTCGGAAAAATGCCGCAAATTCATAGAAAATCTGTACACCCCCGACAATATGGTGCTGTTTGGTGTGGGCGACGCTGCCCCCGAACGCTTCTTCCGCCTCGCCGAACGCCATTTCGGAGGCTTCAGCCGCACGCTTGTGCGCCACGGGCGCAGCGTGCCGGCAGTGTTGCCGCAGTTTGCCGAGACACGCTCTGTCGACTCACATCAGGCACACACCGTAATCGGCATTCCCACATTTGGAATGCACGACGACCGCAAATACGCGCTTCTGCTGCTCAACAACATTCTCGGAGGTCCGGGGATGAACTCTCTGCTCAATGTGGCGATACGCGAACGCCACGGCTATGCCTATACCGTCGAGTCGGCGGTGACTTTGTTTTCCGACAGCGGACTGATGACCGTTTATTTCGGAAGCGATGAGCGCTACGCCAAGCGGTGTCTCAACCTCGTGGACCGCACTCTCGACTCGCTCGCATCGTCAACGATGCGCCAGCGTGCGCTTGACGCCGCAAAGAAGCAATATGCGGGTCAGTTGCTCGTGGGCAGCGAGAGTCTTGAAGGCACAGCATTGTCGATGGGCAAGAGCGTGATGCACTTCGGGACGGTCAGCACCGTCGACGAAATCACCGACCGCATACGCAGCGTCACCGCCGAGCAGCTCCGCGATGCCGCCGCCACCATAGCCGGTCGCTATTCCCGCCTGACATTTCTCTGAAAAATTGCGATTGCCGGAGTAAAATAACAGGATACGCGTTTTGTAGATACGTGTGTGATGCTTATATTTGCACTGTCGATGACGCGTAATGTGCCGTCGGCGATGAAGTTAAGGAAATACTAACAAGAAACCGAATAATTATGGAAAAATCGTTCAGGAGTCATTTGTCAGCGGCAGTGGCGCTGCTTTTGACGGTGTTTGTGTTCGCATCGTGTTCCGACAGCCCGTCGGATTTGGTGAACTATGTGCCTAATGAGTCAAAGGCTGTGATGGTGTTCAAGCCTGGCGACCTTGCGAAAAAAGGAAATCTGGAGAAGTATGTGAAGAAGTTCCCGAAAGAGAAGTTTGGAGAGGCGGCTGAGTTCATAAAAACGTGTATGAAAGGCGATAGCGGCATCGACATGGAGCAGATGGTGATGTTTGAATACGAAGGTGACGGCTACCTGTCGTTTGTCATCAGCGACGAGAGCAAGTTTGAGAAACTGGATCTTGTAGCCGACAACACGACCAAAGGCGAGTCGGGCGGGTTGACAACCTATGAGGCCGACAGCAAGGGCACGCCTTCTGTGGTGGTCGACGGCAGCAAGGCTTGGCTTTGCCCGAAAAATCTGGACGATGGCATCGACGCGGTGAAGACATTCATTGCCCTTGACAAGGAGAAGTCGGTGGCTGAGGCTCCGGGTTTTGCCGACAATATGAGCGACGGCGACCTGAACATATATTTCAACATGGAGGAAATCATGTCGATGGGCGGTGGAATGACCGAGCAGATGATGAATAAGGAAATGTCGAGATATGGGCTGTCGCTTGACGACATGAATATCAAGGAATATTTCGACAGCCATATCTATCTGACGGTGCTTTTTGAGAAAGACAAACTTTCTGTGAAGTGCAAATGCTTGGACGGCAAGGGCGAGAGCATCGTTTCAAAGGTCGTTGGCAACAAAACGATTGACACCGGAATGCTCAAGTTCTTTGACAAGTCGACCACGATGGTCTATGCGTCGGTGATTCCCGACCATGTCAAGAAGATGTACTCAAACCTTATCGAGAGCACAATCTACGACGAGACACAGAAGGCGATAGTTGAGGAAATCTTCAAAAACCTCGACGACAACGTGGCTTTTGGCATCTCAATCTCAGGAAACCTGACAACAAAAGTAGAGTCGGAATGGGGCAGCTATGATAAATTCAACCAGAAGTCAATCAATGGCACAATGGTGGCAAAATGCAAGAAGAGTCTGGAAGCTGATGTTGCCACGCTCGCGTCGATACTCGGCCTGCCGATAGCGACCGACGGTTCGGTGTCGTTCCCTATCGACAGCGAGACCACAGTGCGCATCAAGAGCGAGGGTAATTATCTCGTTGTTTCCACAACTGCCGCTCCGTCGCAGCCTCTTGCCGACCCGGGAATGTTTGGCGGCAAGTCGGCGGCAATGTTCATCAACCTGTCGAAGACATCGCCGGCGGCGCAAAGCATCAAGCGCGCCTTTGGCATCGACCTCGACCTTACTGCTGTAAGTTATTCAGACAAGCAGGACAACTTGTTTGAACTGAAGGTGAACAACAACAAGCAGGACAACGTGCTTGCCTATCTCGTAGACCTTGTGCTGAAGGTTTCAGAGATTTAGCATACAGTGCAGACTGTTGATAAATCGGTATGCGTCGGAGAAAACCGGACGCATACCGATTTTTTTACTTTTTAAAAGCGAAAAAAGTTTGGATAAGCAAGTAAAATTAATAATTTTGCAATTGAAACCTTTTTTAAAAGTGGTGTTATAGAAATCGTTGACTAATCAAAAACGAAGGATTATGCTGAAATTGTGTATCAATTCGCGCGACGAACTGTTTGTGCTCGATCTTGACAAGGTGGCATACATACAGGCGAGTGGAAACTACTCGCGGATCGTCTATATCGGCGGAATGCAGATGATGATAACGCTTGGACTGTCGAAATTGGAGGGAATGATAAAGATGATTGTCCCGAAAGACCGCCGAAGCCCGTTTGTGCGACTTGGACGCAGCCTGCTTGTCAACCAAACCTATCTGACCCACATCAACGTGTTGAAGCAGCGGCTGACGCTGTCTGACAATCAGGAGCATTCCTATGTGCTCGACGTGCCTAAAGCATTGTTGAAGGCATATAAGGACTTGATTAGAAAAAGTTTCGCCGAGAGAATTAAAAACAAAGAGGAGTAGACTGTTATGACAAAGATTATCATAGGCAAACAGGGCGACCAGAAGTTTCCGATAAAGAATGCGGGAGTCAGTCGCCAGCATGCAAGTATCACCATAGAGGGCGGACATTGGATTCTTGAGGATCTGGACTCGACCAACGGCACGTTTGTGCGCGACGACAATGGCTTGTATCAGCGGGTGAGCCGCGTGGAGATAAAAGAAGACACGATGGTGCGGCTGGGCGACGAGAGCAGCAACGGCTATGCGTTTATGGCTCACCATGTGGTGGAGGACGACCCTGAGAACTACGCCTATGAGTTCGCTCGGCTTGCGGAATGGCGCGACCGGTTCAAGAAAGAGCGTGAGCGTTGCCAGGCGGCGCAGCGCAACCGTGGGCTGGTGCAGATATTGATTTCTGTGGTGGTTATCGCCGTGTCGTATATGCCATTCCTTTCGGAGCAGCCACGACTCCAGCTGATGGTGATGCGCATCGGCATGCTGTTGCCTCCTGTCTACATTTTCTTTGCCTCGGGCAAAAACAAGATGCAGCGCATCTACGACCGTCAGCAGCGCATACTTGTGTGTCCGCGCTGCGGACGTCCGCTCTCCGATTATGAGATTACGAAACAGATGTGCATGACGTGTAAGGCACATTCATAAGAATCATAAAAGAATATTTATGCTATGAGAAAGAAAATCACAATCATCCTGATGCTGGCGTTGTTTATGCTGGTATCCGCGCCCGTCTCGGCGCGCACTTTCGTGTTGTCGATCGGCATCGCCGATTATGATGGCGACGAGCACGACTTGCAGCGCAGCGGTCAGGACGCCATCAAATTCAGTGACGTCATGAAGACGCAGACCAAAGACGTGGTCACGCTGACAAGCCGCAACGCCACGCGTGAAAATGTGATTGTGGCCCTTGCCGCAGTGTGCAGCAAAGCCAAGGAGGGCGACCGCATTGTGTTTTTCTACAGCGGACACGGCGCGGATGGATGCATCGTGGCAACCGACATGAAGCCGGTGAGCTACAGCGAGATGATGCAGCTGTTTTCAGCTTCGAAGGCAAAGGAAATCGTATGCTTCTTCGATGCCTGCTTTTCCGGCACGATAGCGCAGGATGTGCGTTCGTCAGACAAGGATATCGTGTTTTTCCTGTCGAGCCGTCCCGACGAGATGTCGCAGGAAGACTCTGGATGGATTGGCGCGGGCTATCTGACACAGGCTTTGCTGAAAGGCATCCGTGGAATGGCCGATACCGACCATAATAAGGAAGTGACTGTAATGGAGCTGTTTAAATATATTTACAAGGACGTGACGGCGCGTGTGGAGAAGCGCAACTCAAACGCTCCCGACGACCGCTACAAGGTTAGACAGCATCCGCAACTTGTTGCTGCCAAGCGTTCTTACAACATGGTGCTGACAAAATGGTAGGCACACGAAGTCTGTTCGACAGAGAAACGCGCCATTTCGTCAAAAAAACTGCCGGGTTCAAACAGTATGACCCGAAACGTTTGCAAAACGCCGTTGCCGACGCTTAACTTTGTGACAGAAACAAAAACCAAATGTTATGGAAACCAAGAAACTAAAATTTCAGACTGTTGCAGCAGGCAACCAGGGAACAGTAGACGCAACGATTGTTGAGGGTGAGAACAAAGAAAACAACGCTGCGAAAACAGCGGGTATGGCAGCCGCCGGCATCGCTGCCGGTGCAGCCGCCGGCTATGCTGGTTATGAGGTTTATCAGCAATTCGCGGGTACGGTAGAGGCAGAACCGATGACTGCCGACGAGGCGCTCGACGCCGTTGCCGGACTTACAGCCGACAACACTGTCACCGAACCGGTGGTCGAGGCACAGCCGGAACCTGTCGTGGCAGCCGAACCGGTGGCTGAGACACAGCCTGCAGCCACAACGCAGCACACGACGACAACGGAAACGACGGTGAACCCCGACGATGTTTCAGACGAGATTCTTGCAGCCGACATCATTGACCCGACCGACGCTCAGGCTTCCGACTTCCCGTTTGAGGTGGGCGAGATTGCACAGGTCTACAACGTGAACGGAGAACTTGAGACAACCACTACAATTACAGCCGAAGACGGCACGGAAATGGTGCTTGTCGACGTAAACGGCGACCAGATGTTTGACGTGGCGCGTGACGCTTACGGAAACGAGGTTGAACTCGGTGTGGTGTCGACCGTCAGCGACATGGAGATGCTCCACGCCCAGCAGCAAGGCGACACAACAGGTTATCTTGCCGCTTCCGACACCGATCCGATGCCTGACGACAACTCTTTCGAAGCCGATATTATCGACCCAACTACTCTTGGATAAAAACCATCTATGGACAACGAAAATCAGACTATACTTGTAACATGCCCGGAGTGTAAAAAGCAGATGCGTATGCGCAATCCGCAAACTCCGGGTGTTTATAAAATAACATGCCCGTTCTGCGGCAAGCCGTTTCCAGTGAAGATTGTAGACAGCAACAAGCAGCCGGAGCCTGCGCCTCAGCCAGCACCCAAACCGGCTCCACAGCCAGCCGACAACGCGCCTGTGGTGGAGCAATTCTGCTCCAGCTGCGGCATGAAGCTGCGCATCCGCAACCCGCAGCCCGGACAGCACAATGTGCGCTGCCCGAAATGCCAGAGCGTGCAGACTTATGTCTACGAAGCGGCTAATGGAGAGGGCGAAAACACCGAGACACGTCCGGTAGAAAAGGTCAACAAGACCAAGCCGGTGCAGAAAAATTTCAATATCTGTCGTGGATGCCTCGTGCAGAAACGCGGACATTTCCGCTCCGACCGTATTTTTGAGCTGGCGGGAAAAGAAACCATCGTAGGGCGTCAGGACACCGACGCTCCATGTGACGTGATGGTCGACGACCCGACAATGAGCCGCCGCTCGATAAGCATCACTGCCGAGACAAAATCGGCGGGAATCATCTATAAACTCACTGTGCTCAACGCCACTAACAAGGTGAAGCACAACGGTAGAGCTTTGAGCGCCGGCATGGGAGAGTATCTCGAGTTTGGCGACACCATCGTGCTCGGCCGCACCACATTCAAGTTTGAAAAAGCACCGAATCAAGAATCTTAGAAATTTAAGGATATGGACATACGATTGAATCAACCATACTCATTTACGCAACTCGGGCGGCGCACCAACCAGGAGGATTCGCGCTATCCCGACTGCGACACGCCGAAAGACCCGCAACCGTTTTTCGTGGTCTGCGACGGCGTAGGGGGAAATGAAAAAGGAGAAGTGGCAAGCCGCACCGTCTGCGACGCATTCGGGAAGGCGCTTGCGGGTAGGGATTGGTCGTGTCCGTTCACTGTCCGTGACTTTGAGCAGGCTCTCGACTTCGCTTTCAACGAACTGCAGCGCGTATCGACGCCTGAGAACAAGGGTATGGCTACAACGCTCACGTTTGTGGCATTCCATTCCGACGGCTGTTTCATCGCCCATATCGGCGACAGCCGCGTGTACTATGTGCGCCCGGGCAGCGGCATTGTCTACCGCACCGACGACCATTCGCTGGTCAACGCCCTTGTGCGTGCCGGCGTGATAACGGAGAAGGAGGCGGAAACGCATCCCGACCGCAACGTGATTACGCGTTCGGTGTGTGTGCCCGACGCAGAGCAGGAGCGTTCGGCTGCAACAACGGTCAACATCACCGATGTGCGTCCGGGTGATTATGTGTTTATGTGCTCCGACGGCGTGTTGAAGAATCTTAGTGACGATATGCTTGTCGAGATTCTCGGCAAACCGGCTTCCGACGCTGAAAAATGTGCCCGGATAGCTGCGATGAGTGTGGACAGCGACGACAACAATACGGCATATCTTGTCAGTGTCGACAGCGTGGCTGGCGCGTTGCCGGTGGAGCCGCAGACTGCCACGCGCATAGTGACGCCGGCAGAAGCGCGTCCGGCTGGCGGATACACGAAAAGGAAAAAGGCACCGATGGGCGCTGTGATTGCCGCCGCTGTGGTTCTTGCGATATTGATTGTTGCCGCAGTGGTTGTCTTCTCGGGCTTGAAAGACGGTGAGGATAAGGAAAATGTGGAGAAAGCATCGGAGGAGAAGACCGAAATGCCGTCGGAAAAACAAGGAATGGCTACGGCTCCGAGCTTCAAGGGCGATATGCAGAAATTCATCAACGACAACCTGCGCTATCCGGCTGACGCCACAAAGGAAGGCACGGTTGTGGTGCGTTTCAAGATAGAGGAAGACGGAACAACCGACGATGTCGAGGTGGTAAAGAGCGTTGACCCGGCTATCGACAAAGAGGCGGTGCGCCTGTGCAGGATGATGCGTTTCGAGCCGGCACGCAATGCCGACGGCACTCCAGAGGAGGTGGCCTACAGCCAAAAAATCACGTTCCGCCGTCCGGCAGCCAAACAGCCTGCCGTACAGCCCAAAAAGCGGGGTCAGGACGGCTCGGTGAAGCCTCAGACACAGACACAGGAACAGGAGCAAGTGTCGCCTGAAGAGGCATTGAAACGCAAGGAAGAGCAGAGAAAGAAACGCGAGGCGGAGGCTGAGCGTCAGAAGATAGAAAAATTGGCTGGACAGCCGTTGCAGAGCATCTAAGATGGACAAAGAGGTTTTTAAGTATGCGTTGCCTGTAGGCTCGTTGTTGCGAAGTCCCAACCGGGAGTACCGCATTGAGAAAGTGCTTGGTGTGGGCGGTTTCGGCATAACCTACAAGGTGTCGGCGACGCTGGTCTACCAGAATGTGCCCATCTTCACATATTTCGCCGTAAAGGAGCATTTCCTTAAAGATGCCTGCGAGCGCGACGCCGGGTTGGCGGGTGTGGTGTATTCGCGTCCGTCGAAGGCGCGCGTGGAGGAGAGCCGCAAGGACTTCCTGTCGGAGGCGGAGCGTCTGAATGCCTTGAGCGGGCAGGTGGACAATATTGTGCCTGTCAGCGAGGTGTTTGAGGCAAACAACACGGTCTACTATGTGATGGAATATCTCAACGGCGGCTCGCTGAGCGACATTGTGAAGGCTGGCGGACCGCTGCCCGAGCAGCGTGCGATTGAAATAATCGAGCCGGTTGCAAGGGCTGTGGCGTTTCTGCACAGTCATCGCATCAACCATCTCGACATAAAGCCCGACAACATAATGTTTAAGACTACGCCCGACGGCTCGAAAATACCGGTAATCATCGATTTCGGCTTGGCGAAGCATTATGACGGCAACGGGCGTCCCACGTCGACGGTGCGTGTGCAGGGCTGCAGCGACGGCTATGCTCCGGTGGAGCAATATGCCGGCCTCAACACGTTTGTGCCGCAAGCCGATGTCTACGCTCTCGGTGCCACGCTCTATTACATGCTTGTGGGCAAGGATCCGGCAATCGCCACTGAGCAGACTTCGGCGGGCATTGTGCAGTCGCTGCCCAAGACGCTGGACAGACCGGTGGTCAACGCCATTGTCGGGGCGATGCAGCAGAACCGTGCCGACCGAACGCCTTCGGTGGAGGCTTTTCTCGCGTCGCTTCACGATGGCGGCGAAGCCGTTTGCGAGATGGATGCCGACACTGCGCCGACTCGCATAATCGCAGCCGGGCGTAAAAGCCGGAAACCGTTGTGGATTGTGCTGGCATCGGTTGCAGCCGCGATTGTCGTGGCGGCAGCGGTGATGCTTGTGCTCGACAAGAAAGGCAACAGTTACGGTCTGCGCGACGGAGAATATGAATATATTGACGAGCTTGGCGGGATGGTCTGCGACAGCGTGGTTTCCGATTCCGTTGTGTATTATGGCGATGAAGCTGTGGTGACCGACACGGTTGCGCCTGCTGATGACTATTATGACGAACCTGCCGCCGCCGACACGGCTGCGGAATGGTAGAAAAAAGACTGGAAAGAATGAAAAAAACGTTGATTTTTACGATATGCGCGGCCCTTGCCGCGGGAATGGCTCTCGCAACGCAGCCCAACGCAGTGCTGCAAAAAGCACAGGAGGGCGACGCAGCATCGCAGAATGCCGTTGGCGAGTGGTGCTACAACGGCACAAACGGGATGAAGCGCGACTACGGGCAGGCGTTGCAATGGTGGGCGAAGGCTGCCAAGCAGGGCGATGTAAAGGCTGTGGGCAATATGGGAATGTGCTATCGCTACGGATACGGCATTGACAGGGACTCGCTGAAGGCCACTCGGCTGTATCTGAAATCAATACGCGATGGAAACGACTCGCTGATGACTGCCGTTGAGGCGGCGGCTCAGCGCGGCGGACTGTTTGACGGCATCGTGACAGCGTTGGCTTACAAGACGGGAAACGGCGTGAAGCGCGACGGGGCGAAAGCCGTGCAGTATTTCCAGATGGCCGCCGAGGGCGGTTCGGTCGACGCACAGCGTGAATATGCCTTAATCTGTCTGAATACAGGACGACAGCCCGACGCTTTGGAATGGTTTGCGAAAGCGGCGGAGCAGGGCGACTTGTCGGCTACGTATTTCTGCGGAATGATGAAGATGAAAGGTCTTGGCGGAGAGGAAAATCACGTGGAGGGCTTGGAGTTTCTTGAGAAAGCCGCTTCGGGCAATTTCCCACAGGCGTGCTACGACCTTAGCCAGCGTTATGCCACTGGCGACGGTGTGGAGCCCGACTCGCTGAAGGCTGCCGACTATCTGCGGCGCGCCGCAGTGCTCGGATCGCATCGTGCGCAGTGGGACTATGCTGTGGCTTTCCGCGACGGAACGGGTCCGGAGCGCAGCTACTGCATGGCTATGGCTTGGATGGCCATCGCCGCCGACCAGGGTTATGTGGCAGACTTCAAGAAAACCTACTGCGACAAGAAAAACCCCGACAATTCGGCGTTTTTCTACTACCTGAAAGGCAATGCCTATTTGTATAAGCAGGACTACGACAAGGCGCTTGAATGCTTTGAGCATCTTGTGACGATGGATATACCCGAAGGGTTGACAATGAAAGCGTTGACCCTCGTGAAAAAGGAGGGCGGACGCCTTGAGCCGTCGACACGCGAGCAGTGTGTGGGCTACCTGAAGGCGGCGTCGGTGCGCGACGTGTCGGCGAAAGCGTTGCTTGCGTATGTCTATACGCTTGGCTCCGACGATTTGAGCGGCGAGGAGGCCGACGAGTGTGTGTCGCTGCTTCAGCAAGCCTCCGAGGCACGTTTCCCGAAGGCTCTCAACACACTCGGGATAATGTATAACAGCATTGGCAAGGACTTCTTCGCACAGGCGGCGGCATGCTTTGCGGCGGCTTGCGAGGAAGGAATGATTGAGCAGGAGCCGGCTGCCGTCTATGCAAAATATCTCAGAGAGGGGCTTGGCGGTGTGGCTATCGACAAGAAGAAAGCCGCGGAGGTGGAGAAGATGGCACTTAAACCCGACTATCAGGACCGTCTGATGAAACTCGTTGCCGACACATGGCTTGCCGACGAGGAAACACAGCAACCGCCGGTCGACACATTTGTCAACCCGACTCCGGAAACCACTGTCGACACAACAGTTGATATGTGATTGGAGTCATCCAATCGTCTCAATGATTCGGCGGCAGCGTTCAGCGGTGGCTTACGAGGATTTTCTCGCTTAAAATCAATTCCTTGTCCGACTTCAGTGTCGCAATATAGATGCCCTCGGGCAGTTGCGCCACGTTTATTGCAGTCATCCCGTCTTCCATAGTGGCGGCTGCGACAATGCGCCCCGACGTGTCGGCAAGCGATGCGGTGAGCCTGTCGGGATTGGGTGCGTTGAAGTAGAGATTGTCGGCCGACAGGCGCAGTCCCGGGCTGTCGGGATTTATACTTTCTGCCGAGCCAAAGCTGAAGTCGAAATCATCACGGCGGAATTCATAGTGGAACCGGTCGTCTGTTTTCTGCATGAATTCCAATTCAACGACATATTCAGGCATACAGGCGCACTCATCTAAGTTCGGGTTCATCATGTCTGCCTCAAACGGTCTGCTGCCGATGAATCCAATCCCTTCAATAGCAAAAAGACTTTCGGAAGTAGCCCCGTTGAGGGTTGCAAAAAATGCCTTTCGTTTTTTGCCGTTGACCTCCACATATTTAATTCCAGTGATGGTGATGTGTGGCTCGTCTGCTGCAAGTCTGTATGTATCACCGATTTTCCAGTCAAAATCATAGATGAGACGCTCTTCCAAAGCGTCCTTGTCGTAATAATGGTACATGTCTATGCTAGTCCCGTTGGGCACACGCCTGCCTATCGCATATATCCGTTTGCCCTCTTCTCTGACGAAGCCATAAACCATAGCGTCCTCTTTCTGGAAGTCGACAGTGGCATATCTGTAGCAGACTTTATAGGTTTTGCTGTTTATCAAGGTGTCGCCGGAGAGCTGCAGGTAGTAGCTGCCTTCTTTTAGAGGGTAATACGTCCATTTGTATCCCCACTCCACGCCTTCTCTGACCAATGGTGTGTAACTGTATCCAACCGGATTTTCTGCATAAATGGCGATGCCTGCGATTGCAGACAGCAACGAAAACAATAATACTTTCATAACACTTTGTTTTTGAATACTTCAAAGGTACTGTTTTTTCAATTGTGGCACAGCTGTTTATTTTTTTTTGGGGGGGGGTAGTTAAAAAATCATAAAAAAACAGTGCTGGAGGCGACGTGATTTAGGCGGTCTCGCCGCTACTGCGCTTGCCGCTCGATTCGCTCAATCAGGGCTGACCGGAGGTCGGCACGCGGATCGGTGAGTCCGAGTTTGGCGCGGATGTGTGTGCGCTGACTCGTGATGTTGCCTTTTTCCTTACCCAGCATCATGCAGATTTCCGACGTCTTGTGCCCGTGCAGAATCAGTTGGACAATTTCCACTTCCGACGGCGTCAGCCCGGGGATTGCCGCTGAAATCCTGTTGAGTGCAGCTTTTTCCTCGTTGCCGATACGCTCAATCTCGTCGCGCAGCTTCCAGATAGCAGAGTCGGTAAAGAAGTCGAGCATATTGATTTTGCCTTTTTTCTTAGTGTGGATAAATTCCAGTGCCTTTTCTTTGTCGATGCCGAGAGCGTCAAGCACGTTGCGCTCGGTGTCCTTCATCCGGATATGCTCCGTCTCAAGCCGCTGAAAATTGCGCACAAACATATAGCCGAGTATCGGCACCAGCAGAAACGACATGAAAATAAGAGGGAAGAAGTTGGTAAACATCTCATTGTCGATCAGTGCCGTGCATGAAACATAGGCACTTGCCGGCAATGCCACAAGCACAAAAGGCAGGATTTTGTAGTTGGCAGCCAGCGCAAGGACAATCACGCCGAACGACAGGAATAGGTCGCCAAGCACGAGCACCACATTCTCTGATGTCGGATTGATGGAGCATGTCAGCATCTCCACCACCATGAAGCTTTGCACCATCAGCAGTATTGATGCCAACGCGGCGCGCAGTTTGACAACGCGGAATGCGAGTAGCGACAAGACTCCGATAGTAAAGGCATACTGCCCTAAGTTGAGTGCTGTGAACAGGATTCCGGTAGGGCCCGACAGCCCGAGCAGGTTGAGGGGAACGGCTACGAGTATCAGAATGCAGATAAAAAACAGCACCATTATGCGCTGCCAGTTGGTTGCATCGTATTTTCGTCGCCATTCAAACGTAAAATACGCTCTTTTAAGTTGTTGTTGTTTGTCGAGTTGCATTTTGTCAGTCTGTTTCAGTCTGTAAAAATAAGTGTTTTTATTTGATTTCAGCCCATTTCAGCATTGGAATTTTACTTTCTGAGGTAACAGGTATGTTTTTTAGAAGTAATTTTGGGGCATTAGAATTGCAAATCGTACAATATATATACAACGCGGTAGGGAAATTTTTACGGCATCGGAAGCGATTGCTTCCGATGCCGTTGTTTTTTGGTGGTTGCAGAAAGGCGCGGCCATGCGACCGCGCGGTCTGCCTTTACTTGTATCGCTTTACGCGCTCGTCATTGATTACTCCGCTCCAGTTCAGACCGAACGCAAAGTCGTAGACATTTCCGTCGGCGTCGCGGTAGCAACGGATGTCGCGCGGACGGTCTTCGCAATGCTCCTCCACAGCCTCCATCGATTCCGGCAGCTGCACTGGCAACAGTGCCGACGGTTCACGTCGGCCGGAAATCAAGGCCATATACACCTGTGCCTGCACGTCGAAGCCAACAAGGATTGCGTCGGCAAGAGGCTCAATCTCGCGCATCACGGTAGGGTTTGACATCATCAGCACCACAACCACGGGTTTGTTGCCCATCTCCTTGCGCACGCGTTGCAGCAGCGTCAGGTCGCAGGCGTTGATGGTGTGGGCTGTCTTTCCTCGGTATGAGCGGTTGGTTGAGTCCTCAAACGGGTCGCCTCCGGCGATACTGTGTTCGCGGGCGGTGTAGGCGGTGTAGTCGGCATATTGCAGACTGATTGGTATGTAACCCTCCTTCATGTCGTAGCCCATCCACAGGCTGTGGGGTGATTCGATAAACACCACGGCGAAGTCGGCATTGTCGGCGCATGCGGCTTTGTCGTAGTATTTCTCAAGCACGTGTTCAGGCACGGGGTCGTAGATGCGTTCGGGCGTAATGTTGCGCCAATATGTCGGACCTTCCGGGGCGCGGCGTTGCGGGATGTAGACGCGTTTGCGCTCTTTTTGCGGCAGCAGGTTGGCGTGGTTCTTTATCATCACTACACTTTTCAGCTGCTGCTCATATCCACGTTGCATGAACTCAGGGTTGCCCACAACCTTTTTCGTGTGCTCCACATCGACATACGGGTTCTCGAACAGACCGGTGCGGAAGATGTTGAGCAGCAGGCGGCGTGCCGAGCGTTCGAAACGCGCCCTCATCCATTCTTCGCCATGCTCCTTCACTCCCATCTCGTAAGCCTCGATTACGGGACCTTTCTCATTGTTGCCGCCGAATTGGTCTACGCCAGCCATCAGGGCTTTGTAGTGGCGTTCGGCCACGCTCATTGTCTCCACACCCCACGGCTTGCCGGAATGGATGCCAGGGTGCTTCTCGTCGCCGGTGATAATCCAGTCGGTACAGACCACGCCGTCGTAGCCAGCCTCCTCGCGCAGTTGATGTGATATGATTTCGCGGTTGAAGCCGTTGCCCACGTTCTCGTCGGTCTGGTTGTAGGATATGGTGTAGTAGGGCATCACGGCGGAAGCCTTCTCCGTGCCGCCGGTCAGCTTGAACGCGCCTTCAAGGAACGGGATTTTGTGCTGCTCGTAGCAGCCGCCAGGATATACGGCAAACTTTCCGTTGCCATAGTGGGCGTCGCGGCCGCCTTCGCCAGAGCCGCCGCCCGGCCAGTGCTTCACCATTGCGTTCACGCTGCCGTTGCCCCATCCGCCAGCCGTAGAATCGGTCTGGAAGCCGTCGGCGTATGCGCGCGTGAGGTCGGTCACGAGGCGTGGCTCAGGTCCGAACGTGCTGCTGTAGCGATACCACCGCGGGTCGGTGCCGAGGTCGGCTTGCGGCGACAATGCCGTGGCAAGACCGAGAGCGCGGTATTCCTTGCGGGCAATCCTGCCGAACTCTTCAACGGTTTCGGGAGAGAACGTGGCGGCAAGTCCGAGCATATTGCTCCACAGCGAGATGCTGCCATCGCTGCCGGGGCTGAACTCGGCATCGGCAAATGCCGAATGGCGCGGGTCGGAGGAGTTGTTGGCAGGGATGCCGTGCGTGCGTCCTTCGATGAGCGCCTGCACCTTATTGTTCCATCGCGCTGCCGTTTCCGGACTTTCGACAGTCGACACCAGCACGTGGCGCAGATTGTCGTCGGTGAGAAACTTGATTTGCGCGTCGCTGAGGTCGTAAGCCTTCATGCCGCTTTCGGCAAACGGCTTACCTCCGTAGGTGTCGTTGGGCATAGGCAGCTTGTTCTGTATGCTGTAGAGCATCAGTCCGGCAATCTCGTCGACACTCAGCCGCGACGCAAGGTCGGCTGCGCGTTCCTCCATCGGCAGACGCCAGTCCTCATAGGGCAGGAGAGTGTCGCTGCCGTCAAAACTTTTGAACGCCTTGCCGTCCACTTCTATTATCTTCACTCCCGATGTGGGAGAGTAGCCCAAATCGGGGCCGTCGGTTTGACGCACCAGGTTGAAGCCGTCTTTTTTTATTGTTTCCATCCTGTTATGGATCCTAAGTAACAGGTTAATTCGTTTGCCATCTTTTCCGCCTGCCGCATCGACGGGTGGTAGCCGGCGCCGTAGCCCAGCGAGCCGTCTTGCGGCGACATGTCGAAGCGGAAGATTGCCTTGTCGCCTTCTTTGCGCATCGCCTCCACCACGCGGTCGAGAGCGCGCTGCACGATGCCGAGGTTTTTGCCTGTCAGCATACTGCCTGTCAGCATCACGATTTTGGCGTTAGGGTAATATCCGCGCAACCGTTTTGCAAACTGCAGTGCGGCATTCTCGTATCTGACAGAGTCGCCTTTGTTGACGCTCATGTCGTTTGTGCCAAGATTTACGCAGACCACATCGGGCTGGAACGAAGAGAAGTCCCATTTTTCGTCGGTGTCATAGAAGAGCGTGCGGTCGTAGAGAGCAGGCAAGCAGCCGTCGGGAGTGCCTTCTGCCGGTCCGCCGTAGTTGCGGTACATTCCTATTCCCGAGCGCGCCACAACGTGGTATTCCGCACCGAGGGCGCGTGCCGTGCGTGCGGCGAACGTGTAGTAATGGTTCTCGGTGTCGTATGTGAATTTCTCGCGGGCGCTGTCGGCTTCGATGCCGTAGCCGCAGGTGATAGAGTTGCCGATAAATTCAATCCTTCGGGAGCTGCGTTTTGGGGCGTTCAGCATCTTTCCGCCGTCCGACAGCAAAAAGCCGCGGAATTCGGGGCGTTTCTGATAGCCTTCGATGGCATACGTCACACGCACGCGATGCTCGTTGTTGTCAAGGTTGGAGGCGAGAGTCGCCACCGAATCGTTTTCGGAGAAATTGATTTTAAATGGAGCGAGGTTGTCAAGTTCCACCATGAAATGTCCGCTGCCAGGCTTTGCAAGCATCGTGACCGATGAGCCCGAGAAACGGAACTCGGCACTTGTGCCTGGATATGAAAATGCCGGCGATTTGGGATTCCGCCAAGAGATGCGCCCGTTGTAGACGATTTGCGGATTGTCGGGGCTGACCGTCACTTCGGAGAAAGCGCATGCCGCTGCCGACAGGATTAAGACTAATGCAAGATATAGTTTTTTCATATACTTGATTTTAAAGAAACAAAGGGAAGCCACAGAAATACGGGCTTCCCTTTGAAAAACGGTTTTCTTAGTCGAGGTCGAAACCGATGTCGTGGCGGAAATATTTGCCGTCAAAATTGATTTTCTCAATTGATGCAAACGACTGTGCCAACGCTTCGGCTTTTGTAGTGCCGTAGGAGCTTACGGCAATCACGCGTCCGCCGTTGGTCACAACCCCGTTGTCGGTGCGCTTCGTCCCGGCGTGGAAGAGGATGCTGTCGGTCACGGTGTCAAGCCCTGTGATTGCTTTTCCCTTCTCGTATGCTCCGGGGTATCCGGCAGATACCATCATCACCGTCACGGCATAGCGCGGGTCGATGGCGAGACGCCGGTCGGCAAGAGTGCCTGTGGCTACGCCTTCAAACAGGTCGAGCAGGTCGCTGTCGGTGCGGAGCATCACGGCTTCGGTCTCCGGGTCGCCCATGCGCACGTTGTATTCAATCACCATCGGCTCGCCCTTCACGTTGATGAGCCCGAGGAAGATGAATCCTTTATATGTGAGGTTTTCCTCTTTAAGTCCTTTCAGGGTGGGCAGGATGATGCGGTCGGTCACTTTCTGCATAAATGCGTCGTCGGCGAAGCTGACAGGCGACACTGCGCCCATACCGCCGGTGTTGAGGCCGGTGTCGCCCTCTCCGATGCGCTTGTAGTCCTTGGCCACAGGCAACACCTTATATGAATTGCCGTCGGTAAGCACAAATACGGAGCATTCGATGCCTGAAAGAAACTCCTCGATCACCACTGTTGCCGACGATTTGCCAAACATACCGCCGAGCATCTCGCGGAGCGATGCCTCCGCCTCTTCGACAGTCGGCAGAATCAGCACTCCTTTGCCGGCAGCCAGTCCGTCGGCTTTAAGCACGTAGGGAGCCTCGAGCGAGTGAAGAAACTGGATGCCCTCCTCGATGTTGCCGGCGCTGACACTGAGATAGCGTGCCGTCGGGATGTCGTGGCGCATCATGAAGCCTTTGGCAAAGTCCTTGCTGCCTTCGAGCTGCGCACCGCCTTTCGACGGGCCTATGACCGGCACCGATTTCAGCGTCTCGTTGTCAGTGAAATAGTCGTAGATGCCTTCAACCAAAGGGTCTTCGTTGCCCACGACAACCATTGTCACACCGTTGTCGATGGCAAATTTGCCTACGGCTTCGAAGTCGAGCGGCGACAGTGCCACATTTTCACCATATTGTTCGGTTCCGCCGTTGCCGGGGGCGATGAAGAGTTTCGCAAGGCGTGGGCTTTGGTTGAGTTTCCATGCCAAAGCCGACTCGCGACCTCCGGAGCCAAGCAGCAGAACGGTTTCTTTTTTGTTTTCAGCCATGATTCAGTATATGTTTTATGATTGGTTGTTAATCTTGATTGTCCTTGCGGTTGCGGTGGCGCATCACGACATCGCCCGATTCGAAGTCGGAATCGTCAAACAGACGTGGTTTCTTGAATTTGACAGCGCGGCGCACCTTGTCGTCTTCAAAGCGAGCGGAGTCTTTGCTGCGTTTGCTGTCGCGGAAACGCTCGTTGTAGGGTTTGTGGTAGTGCTCCTCGAGAGCGTTCTGCGCACGGCGGCGGCGCACACCGCGGCGGTCGCGTTCCCACTGGTCGTCGTCGCGTTTGAAGTCGCGGTCTCCGCGGAATTTTCCGCCTTGGCTTTTCCATCGGCGTGCCTGACGCTCGTCGCGCTCGTCGTTGTCGCGACGGCGGCGTACGGGGCGTTCCGGGCGTTTGAATTCCTCGTTGCGGATGGAGCGACCCTGCTTGCGGAACTCGGCATACGTGCCGGCGAAAATCACGTATTCGCGGAACTCGCATTCCAGGGCGCCGTTGAGCACGGGGAATTTCACAGAAGGCTTCAAGCCGATTTTGTCGAAATATTCGGGTTTGTATCCGATAATCCATGCGTGGTAGCCACGGAACACGTTTTTCAGGCGTTCGCCGATGGATGCGTAGAGGGCGTCCATGTCGTCGGCCGAGATGCGTTCGCCGTATGGCGGGTTGGTGATGAGGATGCCGTTCTCGGGAGCCTCGGTGTATTCCTGTATAGGCATTGTCTTCAGCTCGATGTCCTTGCCCACGCTTGCGCTCTTGATGTTGCGCTCGGCGATGGCGATGGCTTTCGGCGAATTGTCGGAACCGTAGATTTTATATTCAAACTCGCGCTCGGCGGAGTCGTCGTTGTAGATGGAGTCGAAAAGCTCCTGGTCGAAGTCGGGCCAGTGCTCGAAAGCGAAGTCGCTGCGGAACACGCCTGGATTGATGTTGCGGGCAATCAGGGCTGCCTCGATGAGGAATGTGCCCGATCCGCACATCGGGTCGATGAAGTTGCTCTGTCCGTGCCAGCCGGTTTTCAGAATCAGTCCGGCGGCGAGCACCTCGTTGATAGGCGCGTCGGTCTGCATCACGCGGTATCCGCGTTTGTGGAGCGACTCTCCTGATGAGTCGAGCGACAGCGTCACCTTGTCCTGGTAGATATGCACGTTCAGCAGAATGTCGGCGTTTGTCAGGCGGATTGACGGGCGCTTGCCGTATTTCTCGGTGAAGAAATCGGCGATGGCGTCTTTCACGCGGTATGTGACAAACTTCGAGTGGCGGAAGTCATCGCTGTAGACGGTGGAGTCGATGGCGAAAGTCTTTTCGGGCGACAACAGTTGTTCCCAGTCGAAAAGTTTTGCCTGACGGTAAAGCTCATCGGCGTCTGACGCGGTGAACGTGTGGATTGGTTTAAGAATGCGCAATGCCGTGCGGCAGCAGAAATTGGCACGATACATCAAGGCTTTGTCGCCTTTAAACGATACCATGCGTGTGCCTGTTGTAACGTCTTCTGCGCCCAATTGGCGCAATTCTTCGGCCAGGACGTCCTCAAGTCCCTGAAAAGTCTTGGCTACGAGTTCCATTTGCTCTTTCATTATAGTTTAGTCTTGCTTTAATCTAAGAATGTTGTCGGCTTTCGCCTGTGTGAGTTTCTCGTTGTCGGCGACATCGTCGGTCACCCAGATGTTGCCGCCGATTATGGCATTGTTGCCAATGTGTATGCGCCCCAGCACAGAAGTGTTGGAGTAGATGACCACATTGTCTCCGATGATGGGGTGGCGTGGGATGCCTTTGATGGGGTTGTTGTCCTCGTCATAGTCGAAACTCTTGGCGCCGAGGGTCACTCCCTGGTAGAGTTTCACGTTGTTGCCAATGATGGCGGTGGCTCCAATCACCACTCCTGTGCCGTGGTCAATCGAGAAATGCTCGCCGATGGTTGCCCCGGGGTGAATGTCGATGCCCGTTTCTGAGTGCGCAATCTCGCTTATCATCCGCGGGATGATGGGCACTCCGAGCGTGAGCAGGGCGTGGGCTATGCGGTAGTTGATGATGGCCTTCAGACCGGGATAGCAGAATATCACCTCCTCGGTGCTGACGGCGGCAGGGTCGCCGCAATATGTGGCGTGGACGTCGGTGTGGAGCACGCGGCGCATCTCCGGGAGCATCTCGATAAACTGTGCTGCCGTCGTGGCGGCGTCGCGCTCAAGTGCGGCATAGTCGGTCGTGTCGCAGTCGTTGTCGAGAACCATGCCGGCGGCAATCTGTTCCGACAGCACTTTGTGCAGGCGTCCGCAGTTGATTCCGATGAAGTATTCAAGGTTGTAGATGTTCACATCGTCGTTGCCGTAGAACCCCGGAAACAGGACTGCGCGGCAGAGGTCGATGATTTCTTGAATAGAGGATTGAGCCGGAAGGGACTCGCCGCCCCGGCAGAGATGGCACATCGTGCCTAACGACGTTTTGCTGGCAAGGACAGAGGTTACAGCCTTCAGCTTGTCTTCGTGTCTGTACGTCTTGTTCATCAGAATGTTGCTTATCTTCTGCAAAGATAATATAAATTTAGGTGACAGAACGAATTGATGTTGCGATTTCTGTTTTGAAAAATTCGGGATTGTTTTGTCTGAAATATAGGACACCAAAACGTCACTCGTATTTTTGTGGTATTTGTTTTTGCGCTCATCTTATGCTATCTTTGCCACATTATATATAAAAGATGGAATTCAATCAGCATAACAAACAGGAATATCCGCCGATGCACACGGCGGAACATATATTGAACGGGACAATGGTGAGGATGTTCGGCTGTGGCCGTTCGTTCAGTGCGCATATAGAGAGAAAGAAGTCGAAATGCGACTACCGCCTGGCGACGCCGCTATCCGAAAGTCAGCTTCGCGGGGTGGAGGATGCGGTGAATGCCGTCATAGGCCGGGGGCTTCCTGTGACAACCGAAGTGGTGCGTCAGGAGGATGTGGCTGACCGTTTCGACCTGTCGAGACTGCCCGACGATGCCTCGGCTATGGTGCGCATTGTGCATGTGGGCGACTACGATGAATGCCTGTGTGTGGGAGCGCACGTGGAAAACACATCGCAGATTGGGCATTTTCGCATATCTTCGGCGCGTTTTTCCGGCGGGGTGCAGCGCATCGTTTTCCGCCTCGATGAGTGATTTGAAAACGCTGCTCCGAAAAAAGAGAAAAAATAATCACATTTTTGTGAAATTTTTTTGAGGGCATAATTGATTGTATTATAGTGTGATATGTGAAAATGTGTCGAAAAAAGATGTTTTATAACATAATTTTTTGTCCGAAAAATTTGGTGGGTAATAAAATTTGCTCTACCTTTGCACTCGCAATCGGGAAACAAACCGACTGCAAAACGAAAGAGAACATTGAAATGATGCGATAAAGAGACAAGACGAAGGAAGAGGGCGGAAGCCCTCCGTCAAGAGAAAAAAAGAGCGCAGATGCCGGGACGATCCGAGGTTGTTGGTCTGGCTGTCGGAATGACAGAGAAAAACAAAAGAACAAGATAAACAACGGAGAGTTTGATCCTGGCTCAGGATGAACGCTAGCGACAGGCTTAACACATGCAAGTCGAGGGGCAGCGAGGGAGTGGCAACACTTCTGTCGGCGACCGGCGCACGGGTGAGTAACGCGTATGCAACCTGCCCTTCACAGGGGGATAACCGGGAGAAATTCCGACTAATACCGCATACGTCCTCCGGGGGCATCCCCGGGGGATGAAAGAATTATCGGTGAAGGATGGGCATGCGTGATATTAGGTAGTTGGCGGGGCAACGGCCCACCAAGCCCACGATATCTAGGGGTTCTGAGAGGAAGGTCCCCCACATTGGTACTGAGACACGGACCAAACTCCTACGGGAGGCAGCAGTGAGGAATATTGGTCAATGGACGAGAGTCTGAACCAGCCAAGTCGCGTGAAGGAAGACGGATCTATGGTTTGTAAACTTCTTTAGTGCGGGAACAAAGCGGCGTCGTGACGCCGGATGAGTGTACCGCAAGAATAAGCATCGGCTAACTCCGTGCCAGCAGCCGCGGTAATACGGAGGATGCGAGCGTTATCCGGATTTATTGGGTT
>ENA-UEYI01000156-UEYI01000156.1-human-gut-metagenome-genome-assembly--contig:-NODE-156-length-68233-cov-12.465418_pt1 | contig 68233 bp, 71 predicted proteins | sample MGYA00242900_ERZ507916 | MGnify/ENA primary metagenome ERZ507916 (study PRJEB26167, sample SAMN06115521) | human gut metagenome | host: Homo sapiens | place: China:Chongqing | collected 2015-09-02...
TTATTGTCCGGTGATTGATAACCTTGATAGCGAACATTTTCGTCAGGTGTTAGTACATGAGGCGATTGGACATGGCTGCATGATCACATTCTACACGCTCAAAACTAGGCGAATCGTCAATGACAGTGGAAACGGCAAAAGCGTTAATGGTACTTAACGACAAGAGCATCGCCAATACCATCAGCATAGACATAAATTTTCTAATGTTACTTTTCATAGGTTACCTCCTTGTGTCTTTTTGTAAATTCTTTTATTACATCTCTCGTTAGAACCTCGGCATCAGCCCCATTCAGCAAAATAACCATCCTAATTACCAGTTAGGCTTTTTAATGCAGATAGAAACATCTGTTTATCAATATTATTTGACATCATAATAACATCACATCCGTTTATATTCAAAATTGAAAATAGACAAGTTTCAGTAGAATCTTTATATTGGCAGATGAACACATCTATTCCATTAACTTGAGATCTCTCATATTCATTGACATTTAAATTACTTGCATATTTTTCGCAGTCAGTTGTTTTACCAATATAGCACTCTATTTCTTGCATCCCATCTTCAGAAGCAAAAACAAAGGAGTTCATGTCAAATACATCGCCATTTGAATAAGTATATATCCCATGTGGATAAGCCCCCTTTACTTCATTAACAAACCCAGTGTCGGAAAGCTGTGAGGCAATATCTATTCCATAATATTCAAACAACTCCTTGCTGCTCATTGCCACACAATTTTCTTCACCAAGAAATGGAAGCATCATTCCCGGAATGGATGAGACGTCATTCCACACGACATTATCTATGGGGTCTGCAATTGTCGGTGTATTGTCAATTATATTGTCATTGCTGTTAGGCGGTATATCGTCAACAGGCGACCTAACATCATTTTGAAGCGTGAAGGTTACTGCCATAACAATGACGCAAAGGCAAGCTGCAACAGCTACAATATGCTTCTTAAAAAGAGTGACTTTTTTGCTTGGGATTGTTGGTTTGTAGTCAATCGCCCCGGAGATCAGATTTTCGTCAATATAATTCATAGCAATCGCCAGCTTTGGCGTATTCATACTTCTACACCTGCTTTCTTCAAATATTCTTTTAGCCTATTGCGGGAGTGATAAAGCATGTTCTTGACTTTGCTTTCGGTAAATGAATATCGTCCTGCAATGTCGCTGATAGAATCAAAAAAATAGTATTTACGGATAAATACATTCCGAGCATCCTCTTTTTCAGCTTGCAGGAACTTACTGATGATTTTGCCGAGATTTTCGTATTCCCACTCCGGAGCAGTCCGGGTGTCAAGCATCACTTCTTCCAGTTCTGAAAAAGATACAGTTACATTCTGGGCGCGCTTCAATGCAAGGTTGAATTCCAACTTCTTCATAGACAGATTTCGGACAATCTTGCAGAGAAATGCTCGGAAGTTATTGGGGCGCGTCGGTGGAATCGTGTTCCATGCACTCAGATATGTATCGTTGACGCATTCTTCCGCATCCGCATCATTTGATAAGAAATTGTTCGCCATATGAAAGCACAGCTTTCCGTATTTGGTATCAGTTTCTTCAATTGCTTGTTCATCACGCGCAAAGTACAGTTCGATAATCATTAAGTCATCCATGCGTTCACCTCCCTCTTTTGTATTACAAAGGCCTTTTCACCCTATAAGTACGATTTTATTGTCGTTGGTCGCAAAATTTCAGAATATTTTTGAAAAATTTTTGCAGCCCCCCCTACACATAGCAGACCAATACGGCTTTCTCTTGCAACAATCTTGCCTCTGGCAATTCTTGTATGTACCGGATCGTCGTTTTTGCAAAGACGTTAGATTTCACTGTGTCCCAATCTGCCAGCTTTACGATCTCCGCTGTGCCGTTCTCAAAATCAAACCGCAGCTCGCCCCATTCGCCGTCGTTGTCCACCAGATATTCATAGACAGCAGCGGTGATCGTTTCACCCGTTTTCTGGCACTCCGTCTGCCGCAGAGAGATCGTGTGTGCGGGAGTGACCTTCAATGCTTTTGCCACGCTCACTGGAAGGACTGGTTTTTTAGGAATATCCATCTCAAACGGCACGACCACGGATTTCAGCAATCTTGCCTCCGGTAAGCTCTGTATGTAGCGTATCGCCGTTTTTGCAAAAACGTTGGACTTTGTCGTGTCCCAATCTGCCAGTTTGACGATCTCCGCCGTGCCGTTCTCAAAGTCAAACCGCAGCTTGCCCCACTCGCCGTCGTTGTCTGCCTGATACAGGTAGACAGCGGCGGCTATTTTTTTGTTCTTTTTGCGGTACTCGTTCTGCTTTAGTGTCACGGTATGAACGAGACCGCTTTCCAGCAGCTTCAGGCGCAGCTTGTCCAATGTGCGCCGGTAGAACCGTTCCGCACCGCTGGCTGTCGTACCCTCAAAATCCACCGCCAAGTCCTCAAAGGTGGACTGCGTGGACAAATGGCTGACGCGCCCGCAGGTCATGCAGATAGCGTTCCGCTTTTCCAGATACCATTGCTCTTTGTAGGATAGCTGGTCAAATGCTGCCGCGACCGCCTTTGCCTGAATCCCGTTCCAGAGGATGTCGGCATAGTTCCAGCTATCGTCACAAGTTACGTCCTTGCCAGTTTCCTCGCCGTCCTCGTCCTGCTCCGTGCGGTAGAGGGAGACAATGCTGCGGTTGCGCCGGGCAATGGTCAGCAGATCGTCCGCAGATCCGCTTTCGTCCTTATATCCGCTTTGGGCGGCGAACTCGGAAACGACCTCCGCGCGGCTCTTGCCCGAATTGTTATACATCGCGCCGATCTGCCGCACGCGCCGGTACTCTGCAAGACTGGAAAAGGAACCGGCTTCGCCCATCATACGGCAGAACAGCAGCCCATCCCGGATATAGTGCTTGGCGTATTTCAGAAACTCCGTTTCCTGCTCCGGGCCAAACCTCGGCAGACAGTACAGCAGCATTTGCAGGACTTCCAGCTTGTAGTCCAGAAACCGCGCCGGGTCATAGCAGTCATATCCGTTGCGGGTGAGAAAGCGGTAAATTACACCGTTCAGCCGCTTTTCAAAGTGGTGCAGGAATATCGAAACCTATGAATCGTAGAGTTGGCACTTTTTCAGTTTTCAAAGGGGATATTCTTCTAAACATTATACCTTAAAGAAGCAAATCTTTCTATCGCCGTCTCTTACAGCCAAATAACTGTTGCCTATCACATCGGCACATAAACAGTAATTCTTGAAAAAGATTTGCTGCTTTTTTTGCGTCTATCTTTGGCATTTCAAAAAAACGGTTGTAGTAAAGAGTGAAAGGAAGGATTTTGAAGGGACGCTATATTATGCGCTTGAAGGCATAAATGAAATATAAATACGACGGCATTATGTACATAGCCGAGAGGCTTTCGTTTTGAAAGCCCCTCGGCTATTTTATGGCAGAATGGAAGTAAAACATTCGCTATTTGATTTGCTGTTTCCATCTTGCTTCTATAATCCGGGTATATGTTTATGTAGTGCCTAATCCTCCCGGTCTTTTCCGTTCGACCAGCTTTGGGCGTCCGATTTCTCTTTACATTCACTCATTTGTTCGGTTTCTTCAGCAGGAATTGCCGGGCGTGCTATGTGCCATTTCACTGCCACTTTATTGCCGCCTTCCAGGTGAAGGAGTCTTTTCCCCCATCCAATCACGGTATCTACAAGGGCGACCCATATTCTTGTAACGACAAAAAGAATTAAACACACAACGAAAAATGGGAATAGATAGCTCAGTAGTTCTTTCATAAATCTGCTCTATTTTCCCGAAAACCGTTTGTAGAACTTAGCAAAATCCTCGTGCTCTTCCGGCTGATATATATAGACCAGATAATCCTCGTCATTTTCCGGCAAGGTGGCAAATTGGGTATAGCCTGCCATGATACCGCCCTGATGATAAATCGTATACATGCCCGTTGAGATCTTTGCCTTTTTAATGCTGTCTCTTGTGAAGATTTCCGCTTCGCTGCACCCTTCCAATTCGGGAGTGGTTTGCAGCAAAGCAATGCTCATGTCCGACTCACGGTAACCAATAATCAGGCTTGTATATGTGTAGGTGGTTTTTCTGGCAATAATATAATCGCTGGTTTTTATATTAAGCCCATAGCCGTAGACGATCTTCCAGGTATCGCCGTCTGGCATCGCTTGGCTAAATAGCTGACGAATCAAGCCCTTGTTTTGCTCCGATCTTTCAATGTCCCATTTTTTCTTTCTGAATAAGCTCATATTGTCCTCCTGTTTATAGGGTAGTATTCCCCTGTGAAAATCCACCCTTACTCCTTGAGCGTCGAGATTTTTGCTTTCTGTATTTCGCTGCCGAGAACGTGGAGCAGGATATTACAATCCTGCCCCACGTTCTGCTGTTTCATTTTCTGCTGCTTTGTCATAGCTTAATCTGTTCAACGATGCTTGGAATCGGAATTTTGAGACGTGTCCGGCACAGTCTCGGACTCCTGACGGGAAAACCACTCGGTTTTCTTCCCGATAATTTCCCCGGATACTGCGTCGACCTTGTAGGAATACGCACACTTGTCCGTGTAGAACTCCAGAATGTAGCAAGGCTTGCCCGAATTGCGGCTCAGCTCTTCCCTGGTGAATACGATTTTCTGCGCTGTTTCGTCCAGCCCCGCATCCTTCAGGGCGATCTGCTTTGCTTTTTCCAAGCCGATGAACTCGGGTGCAGGGGAGACGATCTTATCGTAGGTCTTATCCATGATGCTGCCCAGAACGGCGTCGATTTTGTAAGTCCAGCGAGCGGTGTCGCTTTCAAAGGCGAAGGAATAGTAGGGCGACTTGATGCCACCGGCAACCAGTGTTTCCTCGGTAAAGGTGACCTTTTCGCTGACGCCCGCATCGTCCAGCGCGATTTTCTTCGCGTCCGCCAGAAGAATGAAGTGGTAAGCCTCCATGATGCTGCCGTTCTTGGCGTCAACCTTATAAGAATACTGCTTCTTCGCGGTGTAGAACTCCAGAATGTAGCAGGGCTTGCCTGAATTGCGGTTCAGCTCCTCTCTGGTGAACACGATCTTTTGTGTGGCTTCATCAAGTCCGGCGTCCTTCAGGGCGATCTGCTTCGCCTTTTCCAAGCCGATGAACTCGGGGGCAGGAGGAACGATCTTATCGTAGGTCTTATCCATGATGCTGCCCAGAACGGCGTCGATTTTGTAAGTCCAGCGAGCGGAGTCGCTTTCAAAGGCGAAGTAATAATAGGGCGTTTTGATGCCGCCGGCAACCAGCGTTTCCTCGGTAAAGGTGACTTTTTCGCTGACCCCGGCATCGTCCAGCGCGATTTTCTTCGCGTCCGCCAGAAGGATGAAGTGGTACGCTTCAATGATGCTGCCGTTCTTGGCGTCTACCTTGTAGGAATACTGCTTCTTCGCGGTGTAGAACTCCAGGATGTAGCAGGGCTTGCCAGAATTGCGGCTCAGCTCCTCTCTGGTGAACACGATCTTCTGCGTGGCATCATCAAGTCCCGCGTCCTTCAGGGCGATCTGCTTTGCCTCCTCCAGAGAGATGAAGTCCGTTGTCACAATTTCTTTCTGCTGCTTCTCCAACACATTACCCAGCACCGCATCAATGCGATATGTCCACTGTGTTTTCGCATCGGCAAAGACGAGCCGATAGTAAGGCGTTTTGATGCCGCCGCTCACAAGGGTTTCCTCGGTAAAGCTGACTTTATCCTTGCATCCGGCATCCTCCAGGGCGATTTTCTTCGCTTCGGAAAGAGTGATAAATTTCCCGGCGTAAATAATGCTGCCGCTCTTTGCGTCGATTTGGTAGAAATATTGATTTGTCCCGGTGTAGAACTCCAGCAGGTAGCAGGGATTGCCCTGATTGCGGCTCAGCTCCTCTCGGGTGAACACGATCTTCTGCGTGGTTTCATCCAGTCCCGCGTCCTCTAATGCGATCTTCTTTGCCTCCTCCAAAGAGACGAAGTCCGTTGTCACGATCTCTTTCTGCTGCTTCTCCAACACATTGCCCAGCACCGCATCAATGCGGTATGTCCACTGTGTTTTTGCATCGGCAAAGACGAGCCGGTAGTAAGGCGTTTTGATGCCGCCGCTCACAAGGGTTTCCTCGGTAAAGCTGACTTTATCCTTGCATCCGGCATCATCCAGGGCGATTTTCTTCGCGTCGGCAAGGGTGATGAACCTTCCGGCGTAGATGATGCTGCCGGTCTTTGCATCGATCTGGTAATGATACTGGTTCGTTCCGGTATAGAACTCCAGCAGGTAGCAGGGATTGCCCTGATTGCGGCTCAGCTCCTCTCGGGTGAACACGATCTTCTGCGTCAGCTCATCAAGCTTCGCGTCCTTCAGTGCAATCTTCTTTGCTTCCTCCAAGGAGATGAACTTCGATACACTGACAGAAGAAATGCCGGAGACCTCTTGGAATTTAAGAAGCTCGTCCAACGACATGCGGGCAACCTCGTCCGTGGGCAGACTGGTTTTGTTTGCTGCGGTAAGGATCCAGTCGGCGCGGCCAAGGGAGACATGGAATTCCTCGGCGATCTTTGCTGCTTCGGCGTTTTCCGTCATTTCGGAGTGGAAAACCAGTGTGCCGACGGCATCGGTCTGCTCCAGGGTCTGCTGGATCTCCGCAGAGAGCGATGCCTTTAGCTCGGCGTTCGCATCAAGACGGGAATCAAAAGAGATCAGAACAGTCGCTTCGCCGTTTTTCATATATCCGCAGGCCTCGTAGGCGGCGACCGTGCGCGTTAGGGCGGTCTCGACGCTCTGCCTTCCCGGCACAATGCCGCTGAGTGCAGCTTCCGCATCGCTGTTCAAGCAGCGGACATTCTTAACGCTCCCGCTTTTGGCAATCGTATATTCCACGCTGGGGTTGACATCCATTGTGAAGGTGCCGGCTGTCGCATTGCTTCGGATGGCATGTGTGGCGATGCCGGTGCAGAGAACCAGTGCAAGGCAGGCAGCCATTGTTCCAAGCTTGGCCCAACCGGGCTTTCTTTTGGTATTTGCTTCGCTTTCCGCGTCAGCGATAAGCTCGTCATTGATCTTTCCGATCGAACGAAGAAGAACTTCGGTTTTCATAGCATAATTCCCTCCTTTTCAAGAAATCGTCTTAATTCGTTTCTCATACGGAAAAGCAAAGACGTCACCTTGCTCTCGCTCATTCCGTATGCGTCCGCAATATCCCGTATTGCATAGAGATGATAGTATCTGCGGACAAAAATGTTACGGTTCAGCTTGGGCTTTGCATACAGGAAGCGGTCAATGGCGGCAGCCAGCTCATTTTCTTCGACGGTCTGCTCCACAGTCGTTTCCGAAGGAACGCAGGCTTCCAGCTCAGACAGCGCGAGGACTACTTGTCCGTGTCCGCGTTTTTCGGCAGTATACCGCTTATAACGGTTCAGAGCGAGGTTGCGCGTGATTTTCCCTAAGTAGATCGACAAACGGTTCGGACGCTGCGGCGGAATCGAATTCCATGCGCCGAGGTATGTATCGCTGGCACATTCCTCCGCATCCTCTTTGTTACGCAGTATGTTATATGCAATCGTGTGGCAGTAGTTCCCGTACTTTTCTGCGGTGGCGGCAATCGCGCTCTCGTTACGCGCCCAGTACAATTCTATGATCTCATGGTCTCTCATTGCGCCCTCCCTTCTCTCTGCGTAAAGGCCTTTCACCTATATAGACAACAAAAATCGCCGTTCATTGCGCGGACGGGAAAACTTTTTACAAATTTATCATATCATGCCGGAGCGATAATTTCCACCGGCAGGGAAATGCCGCGCCTGACGATGGCGTCGGTCGTGCGAAGAATGCGGTCACGCAGCAGCTTGCAGGGAACTTATGGTGGCCGACCACGACGCCCTTTGCGGGAGGTTTCGGATGAACAAAAATCAAAACCGCCGGCTGAACCGGCGGTTTGATCAGACTCTCTAAATCTCTATTTCCTGTGGCCGCTCCCTTGTGCGAAGCCTGTCGCTCACGCGCCGAGGTATGCGTTCTGCACCACATCGTTGCCGCGCAGATTCTCCGCCGTATCGCTCAAGGCAATCTTTCCTGTTTCGAGGACATAGCCGCGATCCGCAACCTTGAGCGCCTTATTAGCGTTCTGCTCGACAACAAGCACGGTAATGCCGCTTTTGTTCAAGTCATGAATGACCTTGAAGCAGGTGTTGACCATGATGGGCATCAGTCCCATAGATACTTCATCAATTAACAGAAGGCGGGGCGAAAGAGTCAGCGCACGGCCAATCGCAAGCATCTGCTGCTCACCGCCAGACATTGTACGGGCCAGCTGCTCACGGCGTTCACCGAGACGCGGGAAAATGTCATAGACCATTTCAATGTTCTTTTTTAGCTTTTCCTTGTCCTTGGAGCTATAAGCGCCAATGGCAAGGTTCTCCTCTACTGTCAGCCGTCCAAAAACATGACGTCCTTCCGGCACATAGCCAATACCCATCTCCGCGCGCTTATGGGCGGGAATATGGGAGATGTCTTGTCCGTCATAGAGCACTGCACCGCTCTTGGGCTGAACAAGTCCCATAATGGTCTTAATCAGTGTGGTTTTGCCCGCCCCGTTCGGGCCAATGACGGAAACCAATTCGCCGGTTTGAACATTCAGGCTGATACCGTGGAGGACTTCCATCATTCCGTAGGACACAAACAGATCTTTGATCTCCAGCATGGTTATTCCTCCTCTTCGCCAAGGTAGGCCTCAATGACCTGCTTGTTGTTCTTAACTTCTTCCGGCGTTCCTTCGGCAATCTTCTTGCCATAGCTGAGCACCATAATACGGTCACAAACCTTCATCGTAATGGGTAGGTTATGCTCGATGAGGACGATACTCTTTTTCTGTGCTTTGAGCTTCATCACAAGCTCCGTCACTTCGTTGATAGCGAAGTTGGAGAGTCCCGCACAGGGTTCGTCAAGCATAATAAGTTCCGGCTCAGTAACAAGCACACGGGCGATCTCAAGCCGACGGAGATAGCCAAGCGACACATCGCTCGCCTTTTTATCCCGCAGCTTGATCAATCCAGTCTCTGTCAGCACAGCCTCCGCCTTATCCACTACCTCCTTGGTGTGGCTTTTGCGGAAGTAGGAGCGCATTCCGGTGTACTCGTGCACACCGGCAGCGGCAATTACGTTGTCGAGAATCGTCAGATCCGCCAGCGGTTTGGAAATCTGGAAGGTGCGGGCAATGCCCATGCGCGCCATCTTGTGCGCAGGAAGGCCCTGCACCTCCTGCCCCTTGAGAATGACCTTGCCGTCGGTTGGCTTATAAACGCCGCAAATGGCATTGAACAGCGTAGTCTTACCCGCGCCGTTCGGGCCGATGATGCCGAGGGTCTCTCCCTCATTAATGGTGAGATCCAATCCGTCAATAGCCTTGAGACCGCCGAAGTACATCTTCAGCCCTTCAATACGCATTAGTTCCTTCATGCCTTATCCGCCTCCTTTTTTGCTGTGATCCTCTGCAGGAGTTTCCGGCAGCCGTTTACAATTGGGCTGTTGTCGCCGATCAGGCCGCTGGGCATAAAGCGCACCATAAGTACCAGCAGCGTGCCATATACAAAGGAGCGGTAGTTGTCCGCAAAGCGGAGTGCCTCAGGAAGGAATGTCAGCAGCAGCGCGCCGAAAATCGGTCCGCGAATGGTCCCGATACCGCCGATAACAACCATCGAGAGAATCTGGATAGAGATGACGAACGCAAAGTCGGACGAACAGATATAGCCCATACGGTGGGCATAAATGCCGCCAGCAAGCCCTGCGATTGCCGTACCGATAATAAATGTAAGTATCTGATAGCGACTCACATCAATGCCGAACGAGCGGGCCGCTGCGGAATCATTGTTGATGGAAGCCAGCGCCATGCCGAACCATGAGCGGCGCATCTTGATGATCAGCAAACACACAACGACAATAACGACAAATGTCAGCCAGAAGAACTGACGGTTGCCCATTTTTGTGCCAAAAAGCATCGGCTTGAGGATCGTGAGACCGAGCGAACCGCCGGTAATGCTCATGTTGTTAAAGAGCGCGACCATAACAAAGTTGATGCCGATGGTCGTGATGGCAAGGAAGTCAGCCTGCAATCGCAGGGAGATCAGGCCAAGCAACGCGCCGCACGCGCCGGTAAACAGCATGGCAATAAGCAGCGCAAGGAAAAAGTTCACATGGTATGTCTGTGTCAGAATGGCGGCTGTATAGGCGCCGATACCGAAGAAAGCCGCATGACCCATCATTGCCTGTCCGGCGTAGCCAGTGATAATGTTCAGAGACAAGGCAAGCAGAGTAAAGATAGCGGCTGTTGCACCGATAGAATATAGATAAGCACTCATCGTTATCCCTCCTTTAAACCTTGTTGCGCTGACCGAAGAGACCGGAGGGCTTGATCAGCAGCACGATAATCAGGACAACGAATGCGATGGCGTCCTTCGGAATAGGAAGTTTCGTATAAGTCGAGAGCATGACCTCGGCAAAACCGATAATCAGTCCCGCGACCACAGTACCGAGCGGATTGCCAAGGCCACCGAGCACAATGATAGCCAGCATCTTATACGACGGAACCTCACCGAGCGCAGGCGTGATGGAATTGTAGAGAATGCCGGTCATGATACCGGCGGCCGCGGCAAAACCGTAGCCTAAAATGTAAGATAGTGCCATTGCGGAATTCGTATTCACGCCGCAGGCGCGGGCAATATCAGGGTCTTCTGCTGTGGCACGCCACGCAAGCCCCATTTTCGTTTTGTTCAGGATGATCCAGAGAATCACAAGCAAAAGCGCCGTAAGGGCAAAAATCAAAATCCAGTTCGTCTGGATTGAGACGCTGCCAAGGTGAAGCACATCCACTGGGAAACGGAAATTATATGCCTTGGTGCCGGCGCCGCAGATTAGACGCACTGCGTCGCTGCTGACGGTAAAAAGGCCGACCGCCGCGACCAGCGGAATGATAGAAAGTGTACGCGGCTTGGCAAGAATAGGACCGTAAATCGTGCGGTGTAAAACCACACCGAGCAGTCCAATAACTGCCATCGCCACAAGAAAGGCGAGCACAAGGCTTCCGGTCGCCGTGTAGACATAGTAACCCACATAGGCTCCCAGCAGATAAGCGCCTGCATTGGCAATATCCAGTATGCCGAGAATGCCGTAGATCAGCGTTGCACCCATCGCCGTGAGGGCGTAAAGGCTACCAATCATCAGGCTGTTGATGACTTGCTGCAGGAACATAGGACGTTCCCTCCCAATCGTTGGAATTAGAGAAGGGCGGAGGCGCCGTTATGACGCCTCCGCTCCTTTGGCTGTGCAGGAGAGGGGGCATTTCCCCCTGTAACTTAATAAGTGACCTTTTCGACCTTGTCACCGTCGATGATGTTGATGTCATCGATGATGCCATAGCTGTGGAAGAGGATATCATCGCCGACCTGCTGGATCTGAACAGGCTTGACGGCAGAACCCGCACTGGTGTAGTACATCAGCGTACCGGTAACCGTGTCAAAGTCCTTCAGACCCGCAATGTAGTCGCGCATAGCGGCAGGATCGGTGCCGACATTTTCAAACGCGGCAAAGAGGACCTGGAACGCATCATACACAGAAGCGCCGACCATATCGGGTTCCATCTTATATTCCGCCTGATAGTTCTTGATGTAAGCCTGCGTGCCTTCGTTGGCGTCGTCACGGTTCATGTTTGTGGTGATGTAGAGGCCCTTGGCATATTCGCCGGCGGTTTCAAGCAGCTGCCAGGAGTCAGCGCCCTCGCAGCCGAGGATCTTGACATCGAGACCCTGAAGGGCGACCTGACGGCAGACCTCGGAGGCGTGTGCATAGTAGTTGGGCATATAGATGAGGTCGACCTTTTCGTCCTTGATCTTGGTGATAACGGAGGTCATGTCGTTATCGGAGATCGCAATGTAGTCTTCGGAAACGATCTCCGCGCCAAGCTTGGCAGCCTGCGCCTTGAAGTAGGCGGCCTGCTCCTTGCCGAAGTCGAGATCAACGGCAACGATGGCAATGCGGTTGGCTTTCAGCTCGCCGACAGCAAACTGCGCGGCAGCGGTGGCCTGAACCGCGCCGGGGAAGGACTGGGAGAAGATATAGTCGCCCGCGTTAACGACGTCCGGGTGAACGGCATAGGCGGAGACCATCACGATACCGGCATCCTGGCAGATGGGAGCGGCAACCTTGGTGGGGCCGGAGTAGGAACCGGATACGATAGCGTCAACATTATCCACGGTAGTAAGCTTTTCCAGAATGTTGGCCGCTTCCGCCGTATCCAGACCGTCATCGTAGTTAACAAGTTCGACCTTGCGGCCGTTGATGCCGCCCGCTTCATTGATCAGCTTGACCGCAAGTTTGGCGGACTGCTCGGCGCTCTGGCCGTCAGCGGCGGCAGAGGCGGCAGAAACAGGGGCAAAGAAGCCGATGCGAATAGGGCCGGCATCAGTGGCATCACCGTTGCCAGTCGTGCTGGGATCCTCGGTGGTTTTGTTGCCGCAGGCAACAAGGGCAAGGACCATAGCCAGCGCAAGAATGAGACTCAACAGCTTTTTCATGGGTGTTCCTCCTCATAAAATAGTTAATTACACAGGCGCATACGCACCTGAATAATCCAAGAGAGTTTCCCTGCACATACGCTCCCCGCCCGGTCGTCATCAGAACAGGATCAATGCCGCCGCACCGGCAAGCAGGACCGAGAGGATCACTCGCTCGACCCAGATGAAGAGCATCTGCGGCACCTTGACAGGAATGCTGGTGGAAAGAATGCAGGGAATGACCGCCGAGAAAAACAGCAGCTCCGAAATGCAGCCTACTGCTACAACATAACGCGTGGCAAGCGAGCAATCCATGACAAACGCACACGGCAGGTACATCTCGGCAATGCTGGTGGCCAGCGCCTGCGCCGCCGGCAGAGCTTCGGGCAACTGCACGAGAGCGGCAAAGGGATAGAAAAGATAACCTATGATCCGAAAAAGCGGAGTATACATTGCCAGCAGCATTCCGATCAGGCCGACCGAAAGGATACTCGGCACGATGGTACAGGCCATCTGCAAGCCGCTCAGGAAGGTTTTCCAGATGCTTTCCGGCAGGCTGCCGCTCTGTTCCGCAGCGGCAAGAGCCGTATCCAACGCCGTATGTATACGGCGTTCCGTGACCGGACACTCGGGCTGCGGCTGCACGCCTTCCCTGTATTCATCAGGAAAGCGGTTCAGCGGATACATCCGCACCGTGACCGCCGTAACAATAAACGTGATGAGCAGCGTGGACCAGAAGTAGAGATTCCATCGGTCCATCAATCCCAGAGTGCTTGCCACTGTGATCATAAAAGTGGACGACACGGTGGAAAAGCCGGTCGCAATGATAGCCGCTTCCTTTTTTGTGTAGGCGCCCTTCGTGTAAAGCTCATCGGTGATGAGAAGCGCGACGGAGTAGCTGCCGACAAACGAGGCTACCGCGTCGATGGCTGAGCTCCCCGGTGTTTTCCAGATCCGCCGCATGAGCGGGCGGACAAACACGCCGACAAATTCCATCAGCCCGTAATTCGTCAGAAAGGCAAGGAAGATAGAGCCAATGGGGACCAGGAATGTCAACGACTGCCCCAGTGAAAAAAGAAAGGGCAGCAGCGATCCGTTCTCCAGCCATTCCTTTGGGCCGAAGCCGAAAAGATACATAGCCGCACAGGCCGCGCCGAAAAGCTTGAAAAGCGTGAAGATCGTGCTTGTCGCGCTCCTGTTCCAGTTCTTTTTTGCGAACGGAAGCAGCGCCCCTGCCACACATACACCCAGCACCAGCCAACGCTGAGCCGGCCCAACCAGGGCAGCGGCAAGCTGGCAGAACACATCCAGTGGAATCGTATGCGTCCCATGAAAGGGTACTGTGACAAAAAAGACGAAAATGCCAACCAGATTGCACAAAATAAACTTGACCCATGCAAGGCGGCTGTATGCCGCGGCACGGTGTTCTATGTTCTTCATGCTCCATCCGGGAAGCGCAGCAAGCGCTTCCGCCCTCCATCATCAATTTACATAGTAAGTGCAAACTTCAAAAACCTTCAAAAACCTTCCAAAAAATTCGGCGTCAGTCTTCCAGTTTTAGTAGAATTCCCTCAAAAAACTTCTTGGTGTTGATTTTTCCGGACTGTGAACCCTTTCCCTGCAGCATTCGCATCTCCTGCTGCACCTGCCCGAAATCGAAAAGGCGCGAGGCATACTCGGTGAATATCTCATCATAAAAGTCCTCGCTGCCGCGCGCAGCCAAGTGGCTCTGTGCTTTCTGGATAGCGCGGCGGATCTTTTGCTCAATACCCTTCTGCCGCGCGGCATCGCATTCGCTGCCATATAATTCATAGCCAATATGCTGATATACGTCGGAGAGCTGGTATTCCTGTCTCGTATGGCGGCGACGGCTGCGCAGATAGCGCACGGCAGCGGCGATTTCCCTGCTTCCCGTCATGCCGAGTATCCCAATATCTGCGAAAATCTCCCGCAGGCGCTGCTCGCTGTCATCCGCAGCAGGTCCAGCGGCGGCAGGCGTCACAGCCTGCCGCACAGCGGAAAGCATCCGCTCCATTTCCATGATCTGAATGACATTTTGCAGCACCTTGCGGATCTCCAGCACGTTGATGGGCTTATGAACGAAAAAGTCAATCCCTTCCTTGTAGGCCATTTCCTCCATGTTCTTATCATGCGCCTGCGAGATCATGATAAAATGGCCGCCGGCGCCGCGCGACAAGGCTCGTTTCATAATGCGTATTCCATCGGTGTGCGGAAACAGCAGATCAATCAGTACAATGTCGGGCTGGTAGAATAAAATCTCATCCACTGCCTGCCCTTCATCTGTTACTGTTGCAACCACCTCGCCAAGCTGCTCGCGAGCAATGACAAATTTGAGCATCGTGCCGACAGAACTGTCGTCATCCACAATCAGAATTCGTTTCATATTCATGTGGCACTCTCCTCTCAAAGTGACGGAATGTCCACGCGGAAAGTTGTCCCCTCAGGGACGCTGCTCTCCACGCTGATCTGTGCGTTCCATTTGTTTACAATATCTCTGACATGACATAGCCCCAGCCCTGGGGATGGCACACCAGTCTGCTCATCAAACTTAGTGGAAAAGCCAGGCTGAAAGATATGAGGCAATATGTCGTCGGGAATGCCCCCTGCATCGTCAGCCACGCGCATGACGATGCTGCGGTTTTTGGCAGTAAGCTCGGCTGTAATTTGATGCGCGCCCGCCTGTGCAGCATTGATAATAAGATTATTGAGTACGATAAAAAAGTCGTAGTATCCCTCAATCAAAATATCACCCTCCAAATGGATGTGGAGACGTGCGGGGGCAATCGTTTCACGTGTGCCAGCCTCCAATATCCGGCAAATCTGCGAGAGCAGCATGGGTGATTCCTGCTGTGTGACCTGAATGGCTTTGGCAAGTCCGCTGACAATGTTGCTGTAGTCTTTCATCACCTCATGGCCCATGTTAGCCAGCGAAAGGGCCTGCTGGCGCAGTGGGCTTTCATGCGGCAGTGTTTGATAGATTGAGAAACTGCGTGCGGTCATCTCATCCAGCTGCTTTTTTGACTTTTGCAGGAAAAAGATGTCGGCATAGATGTTGGCCGCAAAACTTGTAAGCTTTTCGTACTGCACCTCGCGATTTTTCTGTGAGATCGCAAGTACGAGCGCAGAACGAATCGCCGCAATAACGAGCAGCCACGCCGCGCGTTCGTCGCTCATTTTGTTGCAGATGGCCAGCGAGACAAGGTTCGAGATCAAGTCCGCCATCAGCATGGTAAAGAGCATGTCCGGCAGATAATCTTCTCCCATCACGCCGCTGAGGAATTGATAAAGCGCCGCATAGAGGATATAAATGACCAGACTATCGAGAATAACAGAGATAACATCCGCATTGTTGCCTGAGTACAACATCATTATCAGCCGCAGCACAGCGGCAAATACTCCCGCAATAGCAGCAAGCATTACCGGCTTTTTTATCAACTCATCTCGTATCGTAATCCCAAGCAATACCAATCCCAGCGAAAGCGGTGCCACAAAATTCTCGTGCGGAGCGAAATAAATCTGTGAAAGTACAGCGATCAGCGCGCCATATTGAAGGTAAAGCTTCATTTTTCTCCCCCAGCACTGCTTTTCCTGTAAAATTTAACTCTTTTTGTCAGTATATAATGCTTTTCTACAGAATTCAACGGAGAACTGGGAAAATTCCCGATTAAAAGCGCTGAAGGCGGCGGGAAGTTGACTTTTTTCCCCGCCGGGGCTATAATTTTTTTCCGATAGATAGGCCGCGCACGGGGGCCCACAGCAGAAGGAGAATATTATATCATGAGAGAAGACCTTGCGCTCCGGCTGGAGAGGTTCAAAGAACAGTGGAGCGTGGATGCGGCCGCGCAGGGACGCGTTGCGCGCCCGATGGTGAAGTTTATCGGCGAAGAGGTGCTCGATACGGCGGTCGCCGCGCTGCTGCAGGGGGAGAATCTCCTGCTCGCAGGCGGAAAGGCGACTGGCAAGAACGTTCTTGCGGACAACCTTGCATGGCTCTTCGCGCGCCCGGTGTTCACCGCCTCGTTCCATTTGAACACCGACAGCAGTATGCTCATCGGCACCGACACCTTCACCGGCGGCGAGGTGCGGCTGCGCCGCGGTCCCATCGCGCTTGCGGCGCAGTACGGTGGGTTCTGCGTGCTCGATGAGATCAATATGGCGAAAAACGACGCGGTCGCGGTGCTTCATTCGGTGCTCGACTACCGCCGCCTCATCGACGTGCCGGGCTATGAGTGCATCCCGCTGCACCCGGCGACGCGTTTCATCGCGACGATGAACTACGGCTACGCCGGCACGCGCGAGCTGAACGAGGCGCTCGTCTCGCGCTTTACGGTCATCCGGATGCCGACGCTCGACGAAGCGCAGCTTTGCGAGCTGCTGCGCGCCGATGTGCCGGCAGCGGCGGAGGAGAACATCCGCCGCTGCGTGGGGCTGTTCCTTGATCTGAACGCAAAGGCCGTGAACGGCGAGATCTCGACCAACTCTGTCGATCTTCGCGGCATGATCGCGGCGCTGCGATTGATGACCGACGGCATGGCGCCGAATGAGGCCATCGCCGTGAACATCACGAACAAGTGCTTTGACGAGTATGAATATGCGCTCGTGCGCGACGTGGTGATGACGCGCTTTGCGCAGTAAGGGGACGAGAGTGTGAGCATTGGCAGAGAAGAGAGCCTGTTTCTGACCGTTTCCGAGGATCACAGGCAGCGAGCCTATCCTGAATATGTGCAGCGCATGAGCGCGCCCTTTTCGCGCGCGGGCGGTATGGTCGCGGCTTACGAGGGCGTGCTGCTCGGCGGAGCGGACAAGCGCTTTGGGCTGGATGAACTCAATTTATGGCTGCGCCGCTATCGCTACGCCGCCTATGATATGGACGTGCTGCTGCCTGCTGCGCACCTGTGCCTTGAGCGCGCGGTGCGCGCTGACCTCATGGCGGAGCGCCCCGGCGTTTTCGCGATGGCGCGGCAGGCGGCGGGGGAGATCCTGCGCGGCGATCTGCTGCAATACCGCCGCAGCTCGCGCGGCTGGCTCTATATTTACGACCTTGCAAAGAGGTTTCCCGGCGCGGAAACGGTCGAGGATCGCCGGTTGCTGAAAAACCTTGCGGGTTTTGACGAGATGCTCGACCTGTTCGAAGAAATCTCGGGGCGCAGCGAAACCTGCGCCGATGCCCGCGCGTTGGTCGATCTTGCGGCGTTTTTGTACTACAAAATCCTGACGCGCTACTTCGCGCCCGGCCACGACCAGGATGTTTTTCCCGAGCGGGAGACGGACGAGGCGCAGGAGCTTGCCGAACCGGGAGAGATCGAATGGACGCAGACCGAGGAGCAGGAGCTCAAATATGAAAGCGCGGGAGCGGCTTCGGCGGATGGCCTTACACTGCCGGAGGATGCGCTCGCGTCGGTGCCGGAATATTTGCAGCGCAACTTTGGCCCGAGCTTTCGCACCGAGCAGGCGATGCGCGAGATCGAGCGCGCCGTCTGCACCGGTATCCACGAGGAGAGAAAGCTTCTCTTTACCGATGGGCTGGCGCGGGAGGCCTACGAGGGCACGGACCCTCGCGCCCAGTCGCTGCGCGCGAGCTACGAGAAGAATCTTGAAATGCTGCGCACGCACGAGGACGCGGCGCGGCAGGGCAGACGCAGCATCGAGCAGGCCTTCCGCAACGCGCTAAGCCTGCGCAGCGAGCCGGAGATCTACCGCGCCGACCACGGCACGCTCGACAATGCGGCGCTGTGGAGGGTCGGACGCTGTGAGTTTCCGCTGCTGTTTGAAAAGATCGTGCGGCAGGACGAGTCAAGCGTTGTGGTGGAGCTTCTTATCGACGCGAGCGGCTCGCAGTCCGTGCGGCAAGGCATGGTGGCGCTGCAAAGCTACCTTTTCAGCAGTGCGCTGAGCGGTATCGGCATCCCGCACCGCGTGATGAGCTACTGCACCTACGGCAACCACACGGTGCTGCGGCGCTTTCGCAATTATGACGATCATCCCGAGGCGGACCAGCGCATCTTTGAGTACCGCGCGACCTCCAACAACCGCGATGGCCTTGCGCTGGCGGCGGCGGGACTCGACATCAAAAAACGGCGCGAGGAACATAAGGTGGTCATCGTTTTCAGCGATGGCCTGCCGAATGATATGATCAGCGGCCGCAAGCGTAGCGGTATGCAGGAGCGCTATGTTGGCGACGCCGCCATCCGAGACACCTGCTTTCAGGTGCGAAAGCTGCGGCGCGAGGGTGTGCACGTGCTCGGTATTTTCCTCGGCGAGGATGGGGAACTTGAAAATGAGCGTATGATCTACGGCGCGTCATTTCTGCGCATCCGCCGCGCGGAGGACTTTGCGGGCAGCGCGGGACGCAAGCTGAGCGAGCTGCTGCTGTCGCTGTGAAGAGAAAAAGGAGCCTCGATTTTGCAAAATCGAGGCTCCTTTTTGAGAGGGCCACATTTGGTGTTTGCAGCGGCGACACATTACAAAATAAGGTAAATGCAGGGGATTTGTGGGTGAGATGCACAAGCGGAAGGGGGAGATTTTGAGGTGCAATTGAAAAATAAGACAAAGGAAGAAAAAATGATAAAATTGGGAAAATTCCCGATTAAAAGCTTCTGCGTATCACCGAACTCCACCATACCGAGGTGTACGGTAATATCGGTAGCGGTCATCACATCGCCTCCGAAAACAAGAGCTTCATTTGTGATCTCATAACAAATCGAATAGAATAGGCATGAACCCCGTCTCTTCCGTTGAGTAGTCAATGGAACGTTTGCCCTACAGATAGCGCGTGTGCTCACCAAGCGCGCATAAAAGAGCCGCTGCTTTCTGCAGCGGCTCTCAGTCTGTCGAAAAAGTCCGGCTGGAGCTGGGCTTTTTCGACAGACTGAAGCGGCAGTCCCACTATGGGGCTGCCGCTTTTTCTTTCTTTTTTACGCATTCCAACAGAGGTTCTCGATTTCATCCTCGGTCAGGCCGATGGTTCCATCCAGCATTTTGTTCATAAACTCGACCTGCTCTTCTTCAGAGAGGTCATCCGCATATTCCAGAATGTTGCTGATGATTCTGCCCGCGGCACCGTCGACGGAAAAATTCTCAAGAATCCAGTTGAAAGCGTCTTCTCTTGTTTTCTGTTTTTTCATGGTTATGACCATTCCTTTCCGCTGCGCTCCAAGGCACCAAAATGGATGAAACACAAGTGCCTCTAACACAGCAATTCAAAATTTGTTAGAATGGGCTTGAGGAAGCAGGCACACTACAGAGCACGTGGAGGTGAGTAGGCTCAACCTCGTGTTGGACTGAATGGCTATGTGTGCCGGATGCTCTTTCAAGCACCAATAATTAGGGCTTAGCGCCCTGTAACCTTATCTTTGGAGAGACGGACTACTTCAATCTTTCAGCGAGCGTCCAGTCCCTGCCTGTTCTCCTCAAATCTTATTTTGAGGGGATGTGCTATGCTTAAAATCGTTTACCCCATCTGCTGCGGGATGGATGTCCACAAGTCCTTTGTTGTTGCTTGTATTGTCACAACCAATGACCACGGAGTGACCACATACAAAAGCAAGCGGTTTTCCACTTTTACGGGAGATTTACGCCGGTGTGCAGCTTGGCTTTCTGAGAACAATTGCAAAGATATCTGTATGGAATCCACCGGGAAGTATTGGATTCCCATCTACAACATTCTGGAAGCGACCTGCAATATTGTTCTGGCTCATCCAAAGTACGTTAAAGCAATTCGTGGCAAGAAAACCGACAAGCGGGATGCCAAGTGGATTGCCGACATCTTCAAGCACGACCTTGTTTCCGGTAGCTTTATCCCTCCAGCAGATATCCGCCAGCTTCGGGATTTGGTGCGCTATCACTGGAAACTTACAAACTTCAATGTTGGTGAAAAGAACCGTGCTCAGAACTGCCTTACTGTTTCCAACATCAAACTGGACGACGTATTTTCGGATGTCTTTGGAAAAGCTGCGACAGCAATTACCACCCGACTGTTAGAAAGCAATGAACCTTTTGACGTAAAGCCCTATCTTACTAAAAACATTAAGAAGCCCATTGAGCAGATTCAAGCTGCCGTGGATGGAAAGATGTGTGCCGAACAAGCTGAAAAGCTCCGCATTATCCGTTCTCATATGGATAGCCTTGAACTGTGCAGGTTAAACTTGGAATCGCTGATTCTAACTACTGCTGAGAAATACCTACCTCAACTCAATCTTGTTATGACGGCTCCGGGCATCAATTCTTTTTCTGCAATCGGAATCATTTCAGAAATTGGAGTGGATATGTCCGTGTTCCCCTCATCGAAGCATCTTTGCTCCTGGGCGGGTCTTACGCCACAAAACAATGAAAGCGCCGGGAAGAAGAAAACTACCAGAATCAGCCGTGCCGGGGCTTACATCAAACCGTTGCTTGTTCAGTGCGCCCTTGCTTCTCTCAAATCAAGACGATACCCGGAAGTGCAAGCCCGTTATATATCTCTCAAGAAGCGCCGTGGCCACAAAAAAGCGATTATTGCTATTGCCCGAATGTTGCTGACAGCGATCTACAACATGCTCAAGAGAAATGAGGCTTACAATCCAGACCTCTACCGCAAAGCTGACCGTCCTCCCACACACCGTGAGGTTTCTGTTGAAGAAGCGGTTTTTATCCTTCAGAGACAAGGTTATTTGGTAACGGCACCTACAGTTACATAGGATTTAAGCATAGCTTGAATTTCGCCCGCTTATGGGGGCTTGGTTTTTTGCGTCCTTTTTCGGAATGGTACTCAGATTACAATGTTTCAACCTTCTTCCTCCTGATTTGCTGACTCAGTTTGTATAGGATAACATGTCCGCGTCTAAATCGCAAGTCCGCGTTTTACACCGGAACTTCCGGCGTAGCCTCGCCCACCTTCCAACGGATGGTATCCAGCCCGTCGTGAATGATGATTTCGTCGTCCGTGATGGTCACGTCGTGCTCGTCATCCTCCACATCCGGACGTCCGCAGATGTCCTTGTGCTGCTTCGCTCAGTATCCATGCAAAGACCTTGTCTACTGTTTCCTCTGTGAACCGATGCCGGAAGTTATAGCTCACCGTGGAAAAATGCGGCGTTTCCTCCTGCAGCGTGTATCCCAGAAACCAGCGATATGCTACATTCAGGCTGACTTCTTCCGCCGTCCGCCGCAGTGAGGGAAGGCCGTACAGATGCTGGATCAGCGCCATCTTGAACAACACCACCGGATCGATGCTGGGGCGTCCATTATCCTCGCAATAGAGAGGCTCCACCATTTCATACAGACGTGTGAAGTCCACCGCTGCATCTATCTTTCGCAGCAAATGCTCCTTCGGCACCAGTTGGTCTATGACTACGAACTCTACCAGATCTCGATCCATTTTCCCGCGTTCCAGCATCTTTCATCACCCTTGCCCATTCTACCATATCTATCAGAAAAAGCCCAGCTCCAGCCGGACTTTTTCGACAGACTGAGTCAGAGGAACGTAAATGTTCCTCTGACTTTTTTTATTGAAGGGATATACGCCAGACTTATGCTTGGCCATTCACCAGCTCACGGACGATGGCCTCGCCCGTCAACTCGCTGGTACGGTAAATATTTTGGCAGAATGGCTTCAAGCTGAAGTCCATGCCTGCATTTCCTTGATCCAGCAAAATACCGGTAATCGTAAAGCGGCGCGCAGACTGTTCCTTCTGCAAATTTGAGATGTACTCCTCCGGCAGAAGGCACTCACCATCGGTGATGAACACAATATCAGCGTTGTCGAAGCCTTCCTCCTGCATCAGCCGCAGGGCCTCGTTCATCGGCGTGCAAAAATCCGTACCGCCGTCAAGGAAAGTCTCAGCCGCGCGCAGCTTATCCTCCACCGTTGTCTGCTTCGGAAGAAACCGGTCCGTCTGAAATCTGCCGGGGCCGGAGAAGTGAATGAGGGCAAATTTGCGCCCCTCGCTTTCCGCGATCTCCAACAGCGTCAGTGCAACGGCCTTACCCCATGCGGCGCATTCACCTGCGGTGGAGCCGGATTCGTCGAGGCAGCAGATGATATCGCCTGCGCCTTTATAGATGGGCTCACGGCGGCGATACTGCTTGATCTGACGCCGTTGATACTTCCGTAGGAACAGCGGCAGCGTCTCCGGCGTTGCCAGCATAGCAAGCTCCGAGGTCAACGCACGGGAGAGGTCATTGCCCAACTCCAGCGAATACTTCTCACCGCGGCCGTAGGCGTACCCGTTTCTTTTCCTCTGCGCAAATATCTCCCGGAAGCGGCCGAGGTATCGGGAAACATCCCGCAGGGGCTCGCTTGCCCGGACACGCTCCAAAAGGGTCAGATTGGCAGGCGTTCTTTGAAGGTCTCCCGGTTCATCGATCCACGCGCCAATGATGCTCTGTACCTCCTCAGCTTTTTGGGACGCGGCAGACAGGGCATGATGGACGATACCACCTACAGCCACCTTGCCTTGCATCGCGCTGTTGTCGATGAGCTTGGTGACCGCCTCCACCTGCCTTCTCTTGCTTTCCGCTTCATTGGCAGCTTTTATCACGTCTCTGTTCAGAGAGAGATCGTCCGGATGGGAGGCATCATACTGCTCCAGCAGCCCCGTGAGCCACTGTGCCGCAGCTTCCTGCGCCTGCTCCAGCTTTTCCAGCGTATTCAGCGCGTCCTTTTTCCCGCCAAGCTGACGCATCAGTTCGTCTAATTCATCGGACGCAGCAGACAAAAATTCCGCTGCTGCTTCATAGGCCGGGAGCTCGCGTCCCTCGCACACCTCTTTGAGCGTGGGATACTCCTCGCTCTGTGTAATGTGCTCCAGGATCGGTGCGTTGAATTTGCGCGCCGCCGCAGAGAGCGCCGCCTCGTCATTGCGCCGGGGCATCAGGGAATAGAAAGACTGGAATACGTCCCGCGACAGTGCGGGAAAGGATTTCAGCTTTTCCCCCGCGCTCTGCTCGATTTCGTCCATGGCGGTGTCCTCAGCGCGCAGGTCATGATAGATATTATTCTCCAGCTTGGTTGAGCGCAGCACGCGGTCAGTCCGTTCCATGCGTTCTGCCTGCGGCTGCTGCGCCCACGGAGAAGCCAAAACATCCTGAATGGTCCGATAAGGCTTCAGCATGGCTTGTCGTCCTCCTTCTCATTAAAGGTCCTGATCCATGCCAGGAGGATATCTCCCGCCCTGTTTCGATCATAGCGAAGCTCGGGAAACTCGGATTGCAGGTAGGGCGCCGCGCCGTACATATTTGTCTCACCGCTCTGCCGCAGCCGTTCCAGATAATCGAAGTATTTCTGATTATCATTCTCTTTGGCGTAGGCATTTAAGTACATATTATAGTCCCCCTTGCGGGTAATGAGTCTGATCCAGAAATTACAGCGCTCGCCCACATAGTAAAAGCTGAACTCATCCTCATACTCCTTTGAGATGCAAGCGTCCATGTGATCGGTGCAGAATTTGCGCAGCGCCGCAAGATCCTTTAAGGCATCCGGAGCGATCAAGGCATCGTAAACGCGATCGATCTCCGTGCATACCTCCGGTGTTGCAAGCGCCCTATGACACAGCCACACGGTATTGTACCAGCGCCAGCTGTCATGGTCGGCGCGAATGTGTCCGATCTTACGCCGAGGGGTTGGAAAGGCGCAGCCCTCCACAGCCTCCGTGTCCTCAAGCACCTCAGAGAAGGGACACTCAATCAAGAGCCTGGATAAGATGTTTTCTTTCATTGCGTCCCTCCGTCACGCTGCCTTTGCGGGGAAAAATTGCTCCGCCCTCTTCAGAAGCCACGCCTTGACGCCATTGCGGCAGGTCATGCCGCTGACCTGGCTGGTGCAGGTCGGCACCGCGCACATGGCACAGGCGTAGATAGCATGGTTCAGCACGATCTCCTCGGATAACTGGTCGATGAACCACGCGAGGTCCGTCGAGAGCGTGTACGGCGCGAGGCCCTTGGCGCAGTGTCCGCACAGCACGATGCCCGTGGTCACAGATTTCTTACAGATAGCACAGTTTGGCATATTTTATTCTCCTTCGTATGTGTATGTGCGGGAGGGAGGGCAGCCTGCCCTCCCTCTCCATTTTTCTTAGAACGGCAGTTCGCCATTCTCTTCGCCAAAGTTCGGTGTAAAGCCGCTGGGCAGCGCGCCGAACCCTGCGCCGGGTTCTCCCTCATAGGCGGGTGCATCGCCGCTGTCTTTCGGCTTGGAGTCGCCAAAATACACGTTGTCGGCGATGACCTCCGCGCTGCGGCGCTTGTTACCCTCCTTATCCGTCCAATCGCGGATCTGGAGGCGTCCTTCCACAACTGCCATACGCCCCTTCGTGAAGAATTTACTCACAAATTCCGCCGTCGCTCTCCACGCGACAATGTCAATAAAGTCCGTTTCCTTTTTTTCGCCGTCTTTCTTATAATCGCGGTCAACGGCAAGAGAAAAGGAGCAGACCGGCGTATCCGACTGCGTTTTCCGCAGCTCCGGGTCGCGCGTGAGCCGTCCCATCAGAATGATTCGATTCAGCATAGCTTCATGCCTCCATATAAAATGTTATCGTTTTAAGATTTTCAGTTCAGCGCCGCGAGCTCAGAAAGCGGCGTATAGGTAAAGCCGGTCTCCTCATGGGCTTGTCGGCTGATACCCTCAAGGTCGGCAAGCAGGCTGTCCGTCAAGGCGATTTCACCATCCGACTGCGCGGCAGCGCGAAGCTCGCTCTGCTTCTGGTAAAGCCGTATCAGCTCCCCGCGCAGCTTGATGAACGCCTTGCGGGAAAGGTCTGCGCGGCTGCCGTCTCCGCAAGCCTGCGCAAACTCCGCCTGCGAGTCCAGCGCCATCTCTCGGATGCCGTTGACCTTTTCCTGCATTGGATTGATGCACAGGCGGTTCAGAACATTTTCTACCTTCTCGCGGTCCGTGGGCAAACGCCAGAGGTAATTTTTCAGCGCCAGTAGATCGGTAGACTCCACCTTATCATGGCCGGAGAGCCATGCCTTAGCCTGCGCGATGGGATAGTATCCAAGGTATTTGCGGTCCGATACCGCCATGCCCTTACGCAGCTCGCAGAGAATATCATCTGCCAGCTCGTTTGCGGTATCCGGTACTGGGATCGCGGCCACCTCGCGCTGCATCTCGATCAGTTCATCCAGCGTGATCGCGGCGTTGACCTGCCCGAAAGCGCCGCTCTGCTTGTTCTTCAAGACAGCAAGGCGGGTATCACGGTCCTCGATGTTGGCCGTCACGACCTTCAGCTCCAGGCGGTCATACAGCGCCTCCAAAATTTTCTCCTGCGGATCGCTGAAATTGGGAATTTCATTGGATGCCGCGAAAAAGGAGATCGTGGGAATGGGATATGTACGGCCCTCATTGGTATACTTGCGTTCATTGAGCGCTGTGAGGAGGGAGTTCAAGACACCGTCATTGCACTTGAAGATCTCGTCGAGCAGCACGATGTCCGCCTCCGGGATCTTGCCGGAGGTCTGCACGACCGGCTCACTGTGATGCAGCAGGGCCACGGCCTTACGGTAGGTCTCCAGCTTGTCCGCGGCTTTGCCCAGCATGGTGAAGGTTTCAGGCGCATTCTTCCTCTGCCCCAAGCCGTCTACCGCGCAATCAAGGTCGAAACGCAGGCTTTGATATACCTCATCGTCCTCCAGCGCGGAGTCCGGGATGCTGCCGGGGATCAGGCTTGATAGATCGACGCGGCCGAAAAGCTGTTCTTCGTCGCTCTGCTTGGAGAGCAGGCGTTCAAACTGCCGCGCGCCGGTGATGTGTTGGCGAAAAAGGTTGATGGCATAGCTCTTGGCCTGACCCGGCTCACCCAGAACAAACAGGTTCTTGCGGGTCAGAAGGGCAATGGCGATCATCTCCACCAGCTCTTCGCGCTCGGCAACGCTGTCGTTCACATCGTCGATCACGGCAAGCATTTTATCGCGCAGGCTCATTTACAGGTCCTCACTTTCTTTTAATCTGTCTTTTTGGTACTCGGCATAGCAGCTCGGACAAGCCGTATCATAGCGAAGGCGGCGGCCGAAGCGCTCCAGCAGCGCGGCAAGCACCCGTGCGCTCCGTTCATCCTTGAACGAATAGGCACGCATATCACAGCCGCCGAGACCGCAAACCTCTGTCACGACCTCCCATGCAGCTTCATCCTTAGTAGGCGATACCGGGAAAGCGCGCAGGGCGCGCAGATCTTCGTCCGACATTTGGAGCACCTTGGCAAAGATGTCTGCCGCAGCGTCCATATCTTTGCGTATATCTTCCCGCTTCCCGGGCGGCGTATCCAGCGGCTCAAGCATATCGGGAGACATGATCACGCAGTCAAGGCTGATGTCATCTAAGGTTTTAGTCTCTCCGTATAAGTCTGAAAAGCGTGCCTCCAGCTCGCGGAGCATTTCCTCCGAGGCGGGTATCTCAAAATCACAGTAGATATCCGGCACATCGTTTTCCGTTTCGCGGTCTGCACCGCTGCGGATCTCCGTGATCGTGCCGAAAAGGCCCTCGTACTCGCTCTCACCGTTTGCCGAGATCCTGCCGCCGATGGTAAGTACTTTTCCTTCCACGTAGAAACGTGTGCCGTTTTCCCGTAAAATCATTCCTGTCTCCCTTCCTCACGCGGCCATTGTCCCTTCGTATAAGAGGCTATTCTCTGAAAGTGCATCAAGCGAGACCATATCTTTTTTTCGATACTCCTTGGGCGCACCGGTCAGACCGCACAGGCGGTAGGCGGACTTGCAGTTGAGAAGCTCATACTTGAGCTGCGCGAAGATGTGCTGCTGAAGCGTTCCCTTCTGCGGGTCAAAGCCCGCCACGGCCTTGATGAGCCGAAGCGCAAGCTGCTGGTACACATCGTCATATTCCAGCTGTGCCGCCCGCATCAGCGGACGGTTCTTTCGGATCACGGTGTCGATGCACCAAAGGTGCTTTTCCACGAGGGCATTGCGCTGAGCGATGGTATAGTTGTTGTTCATGTTCATTTCCTTTCTCTGTGATAGGGGTCCAAAGGCGGCAGAAGCCCTTGTCCCAATCCTCCAGTAACATCTCATGCGTGTAGGCGGGGGAGTTGTAAACGGCGTTGCGGCAGTGCTGCAAGCGGACTATTTTCTTCCCGCCGCTTGGATTTCGCTCGGTTTCGTAAAAGGAATCGTTACAGGTATCGCAGTGCCTTTCGATATTGTTCAATTCGTGTCCTCCATCTTGTTTTTTCGTGCGGTCTCCGCGTCAAACAAGGCCAACAGCTCGTAGCCGTGCTCCGTCTTGTAGAAGAATGCGGGGCTGATCCCGTCGTCGATCTCAACCACATAATGCCGGTGAACGGCTGCGCCAACGGTTTCTGCGTCCGGTTCCTCATTGCATCGTTTGGCAAACTCCATGGGCGAGAAAGGCGTGTGCAGTTCATACAGCACGGCATATCGGTGCGCCTCCGGAGAGATCTCTTTGCCAAGGTCATAGCAGAGCCTCTCGTGCAGCATCCAGTCTACCGTGCTCTTGAAGCAGTAGACCCGCAGCTCGCTCGGTAGCTTTCTTTTTGGACACCAGCTCGGCACATAAACCTTTGGATCATTGCGCTTAAATTTGCGCGCCCGTTTACCGCCGGTGCAAAAGCGCTCTCCCATGTGCATGGTGACGCCCATCTGCTTGGCGGGGCTGCTCTCCATGTAGCGAAGGTGCTTTTCACACTCATAGCAGGTTTCTTTTCGCAGATGCATTTATACCTCCTTCTCCCGCGGTGCACAGGGTTCTTTTGCGTCCTCGTGAAGCGGACTCTCCAGGATCTCATAGCGGATAAACCAACCTGCTGCATAGTCCTTGCAGTATGCCTCCCAAAATTGGCAGTCGTACTCCTCGCAGTAAAACGATTCATCGTAAGGAAAGCTCATTTCGTCCTTTCCCTTCTCCACCAATTCCCGCAGCCGCTTCTCGGCAAGTGCCTTGTTAAAAAAGGTCGCGATAGCATCCGGAGCAGGGAAAACGCCGCGGTCGGCGTAGGCTGCTGTGTGGACGATGGTGTAGGCTTTCTGCCCCTCCGTTTTGTCTCCGATTTTCGCTTCTCTCTGCACCAGCCAGTCCTCTACAAACGGTCGGTCTTCCTCATGGAACATCGCCGCAAATCTTTCACGAAAAGCCGGATGGGAAAGAGCGGCATCGAGCCGTCTATGGAATTGTTTGAGCTGCCGGTACACTGCCGCAAGGAAATCCTCCGGGGTCTGTGCGTCAACAGGGTATTGGCCGGCGCACAGGCGTCCGCCGCACTGACGGCATTTGCCCACCGCGCAGAGCCGATGGCCGCTCAGGTCCGCAAGACTTTTGTAGTCCAACTCCCAGCGGATGTCCTCCATGTTCTCTGCCATGTGAAATACGATTTGGGCCACATCTCCGCTCTGCACCGGGGCGCAAGAGCAAAGTGTATCCAGGGAATGCGTACAACGGTCCTTTTCACACATACTATGCTGCCTCCTTGTTTCGTTCCTTTTCGCACAGATCGATGAGCCTTTGGCAGCGATCCATCTCAAAGCCGCCGATGTGGGCGAGCTGCTCGGAAAGCCGCAGCTTCTTTGCCATCCAATGGTAAGCCTGCGTCCGCGTCATACCGCGTTCCTTCCAAAAGCTATCAAAGACCTGATGCGTTTCCTTTCGCTTCAGCCGAAGCGTTTCGTTGGCCAGATTGCCGAGCGGCCGTGTGGTGCCTTTATGACAGCCGACGCGGGCGTTGCAGTTCTGGCATTGATAGAATTTCTCCCGTTCGATGCCGAGACGCCTTGCCGCTGCCGCTCCGTAGACCTCCGCAGCAGGGGCCAGACGGACAACACCGCCGCAATAGCGGCAGATCTTCGGGATCTCCAAATGCAGTCCCCCCTTCATGCCGCTTTCGCTGCGGGCGGCTTAGCCGCCTTGGTTACTTTCTTTTTCGCAGCCGGCGCGCGCATGACATTTTGCAGGTAATAGGCGTCCTGTGTGCTGATGGTCAACATTCCGCCTTGCGCGATGCCAAGGGTGATCGTACCGCCAAGCGCTTTCAGGCAGGATGTAAGCTGCCGTGCGCTGTACCAGTATTCGTCCGTAGGCGTGCCTGTCAGCGCGATCACCTCGATACCGGCGGAGGCGCTGCCAAGATCGCCGGAGCAGTGAAATAGCAGCCGTTGATCCTGAAAGCTCAGCCGCACCCGCCCATCCGGAGCGACGGACATGACCGAGAATAGCGCGTCGCGCATTTCCTTAATATCCGTGAGCACGGTGAAGCTGTTCGTGATGGTCTTCAGCAGCGATTCCGTGTCGATGTAGCCGCCGTCCATAAGGCGCGAGCTGAAAAGAAAGTTTTCCTTGAAAAAGACAATGCTTTTTCCCGTAGTGCCGACGCGGAATACATCCTCATTCCCGCACATCCCGGCGAGCTTTCCCAATGAGGACGCGGGGATCAGCAGGCTGATGTCTCCCGTGCTCTGATCGTCGCCCTTGGCGGTCACGATGCAGCTCCCGTTGCTCCCTGCCGCGCGCAGGCCCGTGCTGGTAAACATCAGGTTCACGCAGCGCAGCAGCGGCTTGCTCTGGTCCTGTGCCGTAGCAAAAACGGTATGCTGCGCCATGGAAGGCACGCCGCTGACCTTGACGGTATCCTCCGGGAAGGGCAGGTCGGGCTTGGGGAAGGCCCCCATGTCCCACACATCCACGCTGTAACCCGCGGCGCCGCTCGTAAGAACCATGCGTCCGCGGTTTTCCCTGCGGCAGAGCTCTACGGTTTCCTCTGGGAGCCGATGGAGCATTTCTCCGAGCGCCTTTGCGGCGAAAACGAGAGCGCCGTCCTCATGGATGGTGCAGGGCAGCTTTTCTGCCAGTGAAACCTCCAGATTGGTAGAGGTGACGGTGAGCATACCGTTAGCGCTGTCTGTTTCCAGCAAAACACCGCGCAGTACATCCAATGGGGAGTCTGCTGGCGCGATGGCTGATGCGCGCTTTACTGCCGCAAGCAGCTCGGCGCGGTTGATGGTTATGTGCAAATGATCTCCTCCTTTATGCGGCGAAATCGAAGATCGACAGTTGGTTTTCATCCACCTCTGCCACCTTCGACCTCTGTTTCTTCTTTTCTTCCTGCGTTCTTGCGAGCAGCCCTTCGTAGAGCTCCCAGCTTGCCGCAGCCTGCGCCAATCGTGTGCAGCTGCCCTCATCAGTAGACGGTGTCTCCGGTTCCGGCAGGGCGTTTTCCTTCACGGCCGACTGTGCGGGTCTCTTGCGTTCGGGGTTGATGATCGCCATTTTCTTAAAGGCTGCGGCAATATCCTCCACGTTGTCGCGGATACCTGCGGCCAGCTCCTTCGCCATCTGCGAGGTCAAGTCCTTGACATCGCTCATGGCGGCAAGTCCCTCCTCGCTGAAGGTCCCTTCGATGATGCCCGCGACCGCCAGCTTAGAGGCCATCAGCTTCATCGCCTTGGCCTGCAGGGTGTCCGCATAATAGAGCATATACACCTCCACCTTTGGCTCCGTCTGATTGATGCGCCACGACCGGCGCGACGCCTGCCGCAGTGTAAAGAGGTTATAGCCCATCGAGTAGAAGATGATGGTGGTGAAGGCATTGAGGTCGAGACCGGTCTCCACGCAGCGAGGATTTGTGATGAGGACCTGCAGGCCGTTTTTGACCCGCTTATCCACCCACTCCTCGCGTTTCTCCGTGGCGATCTGCGGCGCGAGGATCTCTGTGCGGTAGCCGTTTTCCTGCAACAGCTTTAATAGCTTCTGCTGCGAATCCGTGCGCGTCCAACTGGTGTAGATCAGCACGCGCTCGCCGTTCGCCACCTTCTGCCGCACAAGCTCCAGCACCTTTTCCTCCTTGGGGAACAAGCGCGAGAAGTCTCCGCAGCTTTGGGGCGTTACGATCGGCATTCCCGTAATGGGATGAACGACCTCCGGCTGATCGTAGGGCTGGTCCGGGTAGACCGTCAGCAGGTTCAGATACGCCGAGAGGATCTTCTGCGCGGCTTTCCGGTCATTTTTCAGGACTTTCTGGAGAACATTCTGCACAGCCTGATAGCACCTTCCGACGTCCTCCGGCATATCCAGCGCCACAGGGATCTCCTCATAGCTCGGAAGCTCCTTGCCCATATCCGACAGGGACAAAAAGGCCGTATACTCCAGCAAAAAGCGGGAGAATACCAGCGGTGAAACGCCAGGAAGCTGGCGTGTGCGTGTTTTCCGCTTACTGGCACGCCGGTTGGCGTTATACTCCGCGTCCTTCGTTTCATAGACATTTTCCACCACGCCGTACTCCGCGTCGAAATCACCGGGACTGCTATACCGCTTTCCATCCTTGATCATAAGCCCGGGGACGATGCGGTAGAGCAGGTGAAAAATGCCGGAGGAATAGCCATTGATAAGGGTCGCCGTCATACCGACAAAGAGTTTGGAGGCGCCGTACAGCTCCGCCATTGCGTCACCTTGGCCGCTGGCATTGTTGTATTCGTGCAGCTCATCGCAGAGGAAGGAGCCGATCCTGCCGTGCAGCTTTTTCTTGATGTAGGTGCTCAGCGGATAACGCCGCTGTGCGCCGCGAACCGGATAATAACCGTCCGGGTCCTGCGCGATCTGTGCGAGCTGGTCGCAAATGTGCGCATTTTTCGTCCGCTTGAGATGAGCTTCAGCGCCATAGCGGTGTACCCATCCGTATTCGCCGATTTTGACCCACTCGATCTGCCGGTCCGGATTGACCGCCGACCACAGCGGAGTGCCGCATTTAGGACAAACATGGTTTTTCTTATGCTCCCTCTGAAAGAAGAACTGATCGGCCGGCACGGTGTAGTGCGCTCCATCCTCGCTGATCTCCATTTCAATGACCGCACCACAGTCCGGGCATAGAAACGCGCGGCAGCGTTTGTTCCACCGGACGGCAGGATAGCGCATATAGCCGTCCCGAGCACGTTCCTTGGAAAAGACCGCGTACACACTCTTGTCGCCCTGCTCATAAAGAGCATAAAGCCTGTCCAGGTCTGTGATGCCATGCACGACCATGGCGTAGGTGTCCGGAAGCGTTTCTCCGATCTCACGCACCCATTTTCGTGTGACGTGGGAGGGGCACATGACGATGCCGAAGGACTTCTCCGCGCCGCGCCCCCTCTGTGCAGCCCATAAGCCATGCAATGCGCCGAGGGCGGTCGAGCCGATCTTCGTTTTGCCCGAGCCGCATTCCGCAATGATGAGCGCCGTTTTCTTGCGGTCGAGCTGCCGCTTGACCGCCTCCGCCACCGCGAGCTGGGCATCGTAAAGGGAATAGCCGGCCCGTTGCGTGATGAAGTCATTGATGGACAGCACTTCATCCGAGAGCGGCTCGCTGGCGGGATCAAAGAGCGGCATAAACTGATTGCGGATGCGGTCCGCGACGGTCACGCCGAAGGTGTTGAGATACCCTGTGACATTGCTGACCTCATCAAAGCCGTCCGGCGCACCGGGGACCGCGCCGGGGATCTGAATGAGACCTGCCTTCAGTCCTTCTTCCAGTACCTCCACGACATTCTGATCGCCCACTGACAATCTCAGCACCCATGCGTCGATCCGCTCCTTCTGCGAGACGACCTCCAGCTGCCGGAGGTCTCCTCGGCTTTCGAGCGCAGCAAGCACATATTCCTGAAACGCCGGAATGAGCGGTGCTGCCGTTTTGTGGTCCAGCTCCTCAAAAAGGCGTGTTCGGTCTCCTTCGGGGCAGAAGATATAGCACGTTCGCGGCTGCTCTGATTTTTCAAGCGTTCGCTCCTCGCCGGCGTCCTGTTGACGGCTTTCCTCCTGCGCGTCGTCGCTGGCCATGAGCGTAGCCACGGCGTACACGCCATCGTGAGACATCTGACGCTGATAGCTCTTGGCAGAGCTTTGCAGCAGCCTCACCGTATCGTTTTGGGTGGCTTCTATGGTCGCGCCGCCGTAGATGGCGTCCGCCATAGCCCGAACCATCTCGGGGTATCCACCGAAGCGGATCGCACAGATCACGCCTCCTTTTTCGTTGTGATCGAGCACAATCGTATCAGCGTAGGCGGATAACCGTACCTGCGCCGACGGATCGTAGTAGCTCAGCTCGATCAGCTTGCTATTTGACATTCATTTGCTTGCTCCTTTCGATTTTGAGACAAAAAAAGACCGCAATCGCTCCTATGAGCAATTACGGTTTCGTTCTTGTCCTTTATTTGATTCCAGTTCTTTTGAGTTTGGCGGAGGGCGCAATGACCCCCCTTTCTGTCGCCGTTCCTCCCTAACTTACTCCGCCCTAACTTACTCCGCCCTGAAATACAGCCTCATTCTACCATCCCGGCGTCTGCCTGTATAGTTGGAGTTTTTCCATAGCTTTGGAAGCAGGATATACTTGCTTTTTCGTGTTCGCACGTTCACGATCAGCGGCACATTCCTCTCAAATCATTGCTCTTTCTGTTGGCAATATGTGTTTTATCACATATAATGGGTTACAGAGAAAGTGCGGTGGATGTATGGACTACACGGTGGAATACTATGAGAAGGATGATGGAAGCAGACCTGCGGAGGAATTCATTTTCTCGCAGGATAATGTATTCTTACTATACTCCATGATCCAACTCGATGATCCAACTCGCGGCCATGCAAAATTATTCTTTTATTGCGTTGCTATCTAGATATTCCTCAAAGAGACTCTCTTTGGTCAAGTAGTCTTTTACAAATTCCACGAAAGAATAAGTGACAGCGTTGCCATGCGGCGGTGTTCCAACTCGTCCTTGGTGATGGAGAAACCATTGACCTGTCGAAAGTCCCATTCGACAGCAATTTCGATAGCTTTCCGCATGACCTGAGGCTGGCTTGACCAGTCTGCGGATAACTGGTGACGGGCATCCAGATAATTTTGAATATTCTCTGCGGGCATAGGCTCACTCGCTCCATCTGCCACGGTGTTGAAGGAGTGAGTAATCTCTGGAGAAATCACTGTGGAAATTTTTGTTGTATGCACCAGCCGAATTGTCCCCACTGTGCCGCCTTTCTCTCGGCCATCGTAGACGGCAATTACACGATTAGACCGCTCGACCATACTCCCATAGCCTCTATCATTCTACGTACTCCAAACCTTTCTCCGCACACCAACGGATCGCAAGCTCTCGGTATGTCTCCGCCAGATAGTCGTACCAACGCTGTTCCAGCCCATGATAGCGCACCGACTGCTTGAACCGGCGAAACGCACCTTTTCCCCTGATGGTATAGGCAAGTTCTTCCTGTGCCTTTCCGGGAGAGAACTGATCAATGAAGTCCTCCATGATACGGTACTGATGGATCTCGTGCTTACTTGGGAATCGAAGATACCGTTCCGGTGCGTTTTCGATCTCAGCGGCAAAGGTCTCATCCATCTCGCCGGTCATCAGGGAATCGGCAAGATAGACAGTCTCTCCGGTCTTTGTGTCCCAAAAACTCGTGAAAACGTCATCCGCCTCTTCGATTGCCTGGATGACCTGTTGCAGTCGGATTGTCATTTTTCACAGCACCTCTTCCTCAATAATACCGTAGTCGATCAGAATATGCATATGGTCCTATTTTACCGCAAAGCAAAACCATGCACAACCGGATGCGAGACTATTCTTTCAGTTTACGGGAGGATCGTGTTCGCTTTCATCCCAGGGTCCGAGACCCGAGGTTTTCCCGTTCACTTTGATTGCCCATCATCGGTATGAAAAGAAAATACTTTTCATCTGAAAACTTTACTTGAAACGCAAGTTGTCAGATGGTATACTACAATCAGGCAATTGGAAAAGAGGGAGGTCTGCTCATGGACAATGAAGGGCTCACGCAGTATACCCGTATCGCCATATCCCTGGCAGAGCGCATCGCCTCGGGCCAGCTGAAGGAAGGAGACAAGCTCTCTGGCCGGTCCAAGCTCTCACCGGAGTACAATGTCTCCCCGGAGACCATCCGCCGGACCCTGCGGCTGCTGGCGGATATGAAGGTAGTGGAGGTGAAGGAGCAGAGCGGTGTCTATGTCCTGTCCGCCGACAATGCCCGTCGCTATCTCCACAACTTCGCGGATCAGACCGACATACGGGGAAAACAGCAGCAGCTCAAGGAACTGCTGGTCCGTCAGGAACATCTGAACCGTCAGATGGCGGCCCTGTGCCGGGATATTTTGGACGAGACCAGCCAGACGCCCGACGCCCTGCCCAACTACTACTGCCGCATTCCAGACGACTGGCCCCACAGCGGCACCACCGTTGGGGCCCTGCGGTTCTGGCAGGCTACCGGTGCCACCATCGTGGCCATCCGCCGCGGCCTGTCCTACATCGTCTCACCCGGTCCCTATGCCGAGCTGTACGCCGGCGACGCGGTGATCTTCGTGGGCGGCGTCAAGGCCCGTGAGGCCGTGTCCCACTTTTTCGCGAACCCGTAATTTTCCCGGCCCCGGCCGGTTTACGAAAGGAGTTATTCTATATGGTACACAACGAAATACATGCCATCGACTTAGGCATCATCGCCGCCTATCTCATTGCCATGGTGGTCATCGGTGTAGTGGTGGTGAAAAAGGTACAGAGCACCGACGACTACTATTTGGGCGGACGTTCTTTCGGCCCGCTGGTGCTGATGGCCACTGTCTGCGCCACCATCATTGGCGGCAGCGGTCTGATGGGTCGCGCCGGTGTGGCGTATTCCAGCGGCTTCAAGGCCATTATGACGGCGCTGCCCTATTTGCTGGGCATGTTCATTTTCTCTGGCTTTGCTGGACGTATCTCTGCTGTGGGCACCACCTTCAACGTCACCTCTATCCCCGACCTGTTCGAGCAGCGCTTCGGCAAGACCGCCAAGGTGATCCTGGGCTGCCTCATCGCCTTTACCATGATGGGTACCGTGGCCTCTCAGGTGACGGCCACCGCCACCATCATCAACATGCTGGGCAATGAAGTCGGCATCTCCTACGAGGTGGGCGCGCTGATCGCCTGCGCGGTGTTCATCATCTACACCGCCACCTCCGGCCTGTTCGGCGTCATCTATACGGACGTGTTTCAGTTCGTCATGTTGATCCTGTTCGTGTACATCATGATCCCGACGGCATCCCTTGCCAAGCTGGGCGGACTCTCCGTGTTTCTGGAGAACCTGGCCCCGGAACTGTCCACGCCCTATGTGGACGGCAGCATCATCGGTGATATCATCACCTACTTTGTCTTTACCTTGGCCGGTGCGGAGATGTGGCAGCGAGCCTTTGCCGCCAAGAGCCAAAAGGCTGCCAGAGAGGGCCTGTTCCTGGGTACTTTCGTCTACGGGCTCACCATCCCTCTGGTGTGGTTTATGGGTGTGGTGGCCCATCAGCTGGTCAGCGCCGATAAGATCGCCCAATATGGCTCCACCGACGCCGTGGTGCCCGCCCTGGCCATTGAGATTCTGCCGGTGGGCCTGACGGGTCTTGCTCTGGCGGGTATCCTGTCGGTCATCATGTCCACGGCGGACAGCTATCTCATCGTCTCCGTCCAGACCTGTGTCCACGATATTTATAAGGTCTTCAAGCCCGATATCCCCGAGAAGAAGGAACTGCGCTTGACCCGCGTGTTTGCCTTCGTCCTGCCACTGGGCGCACTGGTCATCGCTCTGTACATCAAGAATGCCTATAACATCCTCATGTTCGCCTGGAGCTTCTATGCCGCCGCCGCGGGTCTGCCTGCCTTCGCAGCCCTGTACTGGAAGAAGGCCACCAAGGCCGGCATTATCTCCGGCATGGCAGCGGGCTTTGTGGTGTGCGTTGGTTGGAAGCTTATCGGCACCCCCTTTGGCCTTGGTCCCACGGTGCCAGGCGCTATCGCCTGCGCCGCCGCACTGGTGGTCGTCAGCCTTGTCACTTACAGAAAGGCTCCCGCGCCTTTCCTGGATCCCTATCACAAGACGGCAGAGATTGCCTGAACAAGATTCCCGATCGAGTAGGATAGTCATCCGTATCCTTCGATACAGTGATCCATTCCATTTCTCGATGCTCCTCTTCATGCCCGCCATACTATAATAGCATCTATTACGCTGTCGGTTCCGGTTCCTCCGCCAAGTGTATCTCCCAGCGTCTCGACATTGATGGAAGGAGTTTGCGACGCCGTATTGCAAAATTCTGACACTTTCGATATAATACCGTCACATCCCAGACTAAAATATATGACAACAGGAGAGAACACATCATGAACAAGACTGAAATGATCGCCGCAATGGCCGAGACCAGCGGTCTTTCCAAGAAAGACTGTGAGGCTGCGTTGACCGCTTTCCTCACCGCCACGGAGAGTGCGCTGAAATCCGGCGATAAAGTGCAGTTGGTTGGTTTCGGCTCTTTCGAGGTCAAAGAGCGCGCCGCCCGCATCGGCAGGAATCCCTCTACCGGAGCCGAGATCAACATCCCCGCGTCCAAGGCACCTACCTTCAAGCCCGGAAAGGCTCTCAAGGACGCAATCCAGTAAATTAAATAAGCACCCTCTCGTACACAAATAATTTCCACAAAATAGTAACTCGTTTGAACAAACGCAGGGGCAAAAGACCTTTCTCCGGTCCTTTGCCCCTGCGTCTTTTGTGAGTCTATTTTTCAATAGACCCTTTGTCATCTGATTACTATGCCGGCTTTCTGTTGGAAAAGCGGGTCAGCCTTCGTCAAAGAAAGCAATCTACATGCCGATCCTTCCGGATGGTTCGTAAGCGCCTACAGCTTAGACCACTCAGGGATAATTTCATTTATCGGCACGCTTATCTATTCTGCTCACTGCTAAAGTGTAGGGATCAAGGTTGAGCACCGGCTTGCGGCTGACAAGCGCATAGGCAAGAGCCTTTTCCTCGGCAGGGCCTGCCGCGGACGCCCCGCTGTCAAAAACCGTCAGTATTAAATCGGACTGATCGATGATACGCTGATAGGCCAGTAACTGCGCATCCGGTTGGGCGCGCAGGCTGATACAATCAATGTGGGTGCAGTCCTCAAGCATTTTGAAATACCGCTCGCGCAGATAGGGCGCCCACTTCGTTGCCTGCCCCTCGTGAGGGAGCTTACAGAACAGCATCAAATCGGGGTCCGTTTTCCGCAGATCATTGATCTGCTCGGCCGCGTACAGGCCGATACCGTAATCACAGGCGACAAAGAATTGTGTTACATCCTGCTGCCGAAGCTCCATGATTCTCTGTAAAAGCTCCAGCTTCATACGGCAGCACTGTTTCTCATCCTCGTCGAAGCCCCATTTGAAACAAATCACATTCTGTCCAAAGATCGCGCAGCGTCGAATATTCTCTTTCAAGTATTCTCTCCGCCTTTAGCAATTATTGTCGCATTATATATTACGATAATAGTTATTAAAATGCAACTATTTTTCAAAGTATAATATACGAAAAATCGTGGACGGTGAGGACATGACAGACATTCTTGGAATCATTAAAAAGCAGCGTGAGGCCCGCGGCTGGTCAGAGTATCAGCTTGCCGAGCGCTCCGGTCTGCCGCAGTCTACGATCTCTTCGTGGTACAAAAAAGACATGAGGCCCTCCTTCGCATCACTGGAAAAGATCTGCGAAGCATTCGGTGTCACTCTTTCGCAGTTTTTCTCAGATGGTGAGGAAAGCGTGGCTTTGACTGCTTCCCAGCGTGAAATGTTGGAGAAATGGAATTGCCTGACGGCGGTGCAGCAGTCGTCCTTACTGAACCTGATGGATTCCATGCGGTCGTAACGAAGCAGATAACTTGATAAAATGAGAAAAGCCGCAGGCGGGGCAAAGCTCCCGCCTGCGGCGATTATTACGCTCGCGGCTGTATTACCACTTGCTCATGATCTTTCCGAACACCTGAAGTTTTTCATCATCATAGCGCTGCACGACCAGCATCACATTTTCCCCCACCATGAAATCGGAGTCCTCATGCTGGTAGGAGTAGTTGCACATACAGACCACGCCGTCGGGCAGATTGCAGAAAACACCACCGCCGTACTTGCCGGAGATGACCGCAAGGCGTCTGCAGCCTACCGGATGGCGCTGCTCCGCTCCAAGGAAGGGATTGGTCTCTATCTCCTTGATGGAAATGATCAGTTCATCTTTCTTAGGGTCATAGACCTTGACGATGCAATCGAGCACTACACCCGCGTGATACTTATTGCGCAGGTCGGGAATTGCCGTATAGCTTATCTCGCGCTGCGTAAGGTCGATATCATGTCCATAGCACTCTGCAAGGCAGCGCCGGGGGCCCACCGCCATAAGCTGGCATTTCACGCGCGCTCCAATGCTATGCAGATCCTCGCGGTGGGCGAAGAAGTAACGCTGGCTGCGGCTCGCAAGGCGACGGGAGCCAACGGCGAAGCCTGCCTCACGCTCGACCTTGATGATAATGAAGTCGATCTTTGCACCGACCATATTTTGCAGCACGTAATCAGGTCGTTCTTCCCCCTCCTCCCACATCTCCGTTTCGGGGATCATGATACGCACGCGGTAGGGAACCACAATGGCGCAGTACATGGTGAGCTTTTCCCTCCTCTCCGTCTTTGGGTTCCAGACATAAATGGAGCGCGGATCAACGCCGATGATCGTGCCGGTAAGGGCGCTGCGGCCGCGGTAGGAGGCGTAGATGGAGTTCCACTCCTGCCGCTCCTCCGGCGTCAGGCCGCGGTCAAGCTCGTTGAATTTCAGCTCAAAGAAGAGCTGTCTGTCGCTCTTTACAGCCGCCTTTGTCCGCCCGGACTGCACAGACGGCACGGACGGCGCAGGTCGTACGGGCAGCACGATTGACGTGGGCTGCGCAGGTGCCTCCTCTTCGGGCACCTCCCTGCGCGGCTCCCGGAAGCCCCAGTCATCCTCCTCAGCGTCGGGAAGAGTATCGTTCTTTGCAGGCACGGCCTCCGGCTCCTCGGAGAGATCGATGCTGTACGACGGAAGCTCCGATGTGGCTTCGTGCAGCTCCGGGAGCCTCCCGGGCGTCATATTCACATCACTGAGGTCTGTATCCGCCGCAGACCGCTCTGCGCCCTCGATGTAGGCATCTAGCACGCTCTCCAACGCAGCGGAGATCGCGCTGCTCTCGGAGAGCGCGGAGTCGTCTGCTCCCGCGAGGTCTTCATCAGCAGCGTCAGGTGTTTCCTCTGCGGTAATTTCTTCTCCACTTTCGGTAGGGAGCTCTTCACCGGCAGCCTTTTTGGCCGTCTTTCTGCCTGTGCCCCTTGCGATGGGCGCTTCTACGCCGGCTCCCAGCGCGTCAGCATTGGGCGGAGGCCCGCTCTGTACAGCCTCTCCGGTGTCTGTCACCTCGGTCTCATCGACCACGGCGGTCTCAGGGACTTCCTCTTCTGGGATGATCTTTTTTCTTGCCATTGCTGTTTCCTCCTGAAGTTATATTTTTTCCGGCTCGCGAGAGCCAAAAAAGCGATGGGTGCCGTCCTCCTGACGGACGGCGAAAATATGGTGACGGGGAAGCTCGATGCCATGGCTGTTCGGCCGGTCCGAGATCCAGATAAGCCTCTCCCCTTTCATGCGCTGTATCGCCATAATGCGATACGGGGTATCCATCCACGCGACTGTGTGGAGAAAGGACAGCTTCCCGGTCTGCCCTGTGAAGCGAAGCAGGCGGGGCGGCTCCAGCCGTTCGCAGGAAAAGAACTCCGGCTCGCAGTATGTCAGCTCCAGCATGACGTCAACGGCCTCCAGATAGCGCTCGTCTACCGTGCGCTTGCCGTAGCAGACCACATCCTCCTGAAAGTACACGAAGTTTGTCCCCGTCCGAAGCTGACGCAGCATAACATCCATTCGGTGCTGTGAGATCTCAAATTGCCCCTTCCGGTAATGCTGGACGGTGAGCGAATATAGCTGGCGCAGGCGTATATACTTGACCTGCTTGAGCACGGAAAGGATGTACTTTTGTTGATCGGATAGCAGCATAGGGATCTCCTCCTTCACGCCGTAGAGGAGAGCGAATTGAGATACGGGTCGATCAGCAGGTCGCTCTCACCCTCGGCAATACAGTTGAACAGCACAGCCATGATGTAGGCCGTGCTGTTCCTCACGTTTTCTTCTCGATTTTCGCGCAGCTTATGCTCCACTTCCCGCAGGATCATGCCGTCCAGCCGCCGCAGCCTTGCCCGCACGCGGCTCTGCGGCAGCGTGGCGTTGCCGATGCGGTAGCTGTCCGCGTAATAAAGGCGCTCAATGGCGTTTTCAAATACCAGCGCCGTTTCCGGTGGGAAGTAGGAAAGCTCGCACTTGTCCAGAATATCCAGAAAGTCCTCTTCTCTTTCCTCGTCCGTCAGTCCGTCGCGCGCGTGTGCGGGACATGACAGACTGACTTTGATCTGACTACGATCTATTTTTCTTTTTTCTTTCTTACTTGGCAGCATACTCTGCGGTTCTGGAGCCGCAGGTTCCGCGTTTCTTGAAGCACGCATTTCGCGGCTCTTGGGACGCAGCTCCTGCGGTTCTTGCGCGGACGCACCATCGCCTGTGCCCTCAAGAGGCGCAGGATCGGCAGTTCTTGAACCGCAGTTCTCCTCCGGCGCGGTAAAGGGCGCGCTGGCGTAGGCAGGATCGTCCTGCGGTGTCACATAGGCAAGATAGATCTGATTGGCGTCGCCGCGGCCGCAGCGTTTTTCCCACACAAGCTCCAGCTCCACGAGCTTCTTGAAGGCTGCCGTCACGCGCTGCTCACAGATCCGCAGCTCCGTGGCAAGCGCCCTGCGGGGGAAGATCACAAAGACCTCGCCGCGCTCGTTGACCCATCCGTTCCTGCGAGAGAGCTGGAAGCGGTTCAAGAGGAAGGTGTAGGTCACCTTGGCGTCCAAGCTCATCTCGCAGTAGCGGGGATCGGAAAAAAGCCAGCGTGGCATCTGCATGTGGTAGATGCTCTGCACATCGGTCTGGACCATCAGCTGAAAGGATGGCCGCTCTTTCATTTTCGCTGCCCTCATGGTGGGTACCTCCTGTTTTTTGATTTTAGGAATGTGAATATAAAGAGAGACAGGAGCCGCAACGGTCTCTGTCTCATGTTTCACTATGCAAGCCAACGGATGGCTTTATGGAGTAGGGGAGATCGAAAGAAAGCTGTTTTGCGTTGACAAACTGCTACCGTAGTATTATAATCTGTCTACTACCACAGTATTACTTTTGAAAGCAGGTGAGCACATGGCAAACGACCTTGCCATTTACCACGGCTCGCAGCAGATCGTGGAAGTGCCGCAGTTCGGCGTTGGAAAACCGTATAATGATTACGGGCAGGGCTTCTACTGCACGGAAAGCTCCGAGCTCGCAAAAGAGTGGGCCTGCCCGGTCAAAAATGATGGTTACTGCAACTGTTATGAGCTTCATCTGGACGATCTGCAGGTGATGCGCCTGACGCATGGCGAATTCAATATTTTAAGCTGGCTTGGCATTCTCCTCACGCACCGGAGGTTCGACATCAGCTCCCCGGTCGCGCAAGGGGCAAGGGACTATATCCTCTCGCACTTCCTGCCGGACACCTCCGGCGTGGATGTGATGATCGGCTACCGTGCCGACGATTCCTACTTCTCCTTTGCCGAGGACTTTGTGAGCAACACCATTTCGCTTCGGGACCTGAACATGGCCATGCAGCTTGGGACATTGGGCGAGCAGATCGTATTGCTCTCCAAGCGGTCCTTTGGACACATCGAGTTCACCGGCTATGAGGTCGCGGACTATCGGGAATACTACTACAAGCGCTTTGAACGGGATCAGAAGGCCAGAGCCGATTACGCCCGCCGGAAGAAAACCTTACAGCAGCTCACAGAGGATATTTTTATCCTCGACATCATCAGGGAGGGCATGGACAATGACAATCCGCGCTTACGACTCCAACTATCTCTCTAAGGCGTCCCGCGCACTCGGTGCGATGCTCCACGATGCCGTTTATCAGTTTGGTATGGACGGTGGTACATTTCTCGACCTTTTTATCCAATCCGGCGTTGCCGAAGCGTTTGAAAGCGGCAGCCCCAAATACATTGCGGGAAAAAGTGGACTGGAGCTTTATCTGGAGGTCATGGAACGAACGACCGGACGCGGCGTGCAAGCGCAGGCCGAGGAGAGCTATGAGCGCAGCGACGCCTACTGGGTGGGCTGGATGCTGGCACACTATCAGTGGTACTCCGGTCACAGCTTCCGTAGCATTCTGGATACCGTTCCATACGATGAATTAGCCGGGCTGTACGGAACGCTCCACGAGGCGGATATCCAGAAAGCCTATGAGGTCATGGACGCACACTTTTCGCAGAGCATGTGCGCCTTAAAAGCTGCAAGAAGGCGCGCGGGACTGACGCAGGAGGAGCTATCCGAGCGCTCCGGCGTTTCGCTCAGCGCGCTGCGTGCCTACGAGCGCCGCGGAAAGGATCTCAGCCGCGCACAGGTCGAAACCGTGCTGCGTCTGGCAAAGGCTCTAAAATGTGAGATCTCTGATATTCTCGACTGATCTTAGGAGGCCGGACGGCCTTCTTTTCCTTTGTGCAGAACTCTCACCCCCGCCTTCGTCAGATCCCCCGGCCGGGCGGTACCCGGCTGTGCTCGTCGTCCAGCTCCTCAAGCTCCGGAGCAACGTCCCCGGCGATCTCAGACCGGGACATCTCAACAAGCCCGATATCGTCCGGCGCGGTCCCTTTCATGTCCGGAAAGTCATAGATGCACGACGCTCCGGACGTCTGCCGCGGCATGGGCGGTGATTTGTGCTGCCGCACAGCGCCATGCTCTCCATACGCCGGCATCTGCGACGCGCAGGAGGCCGGGGCGTATGAGTGGGGCCGCTCCTCTCCAAGCGCAGCTTCCTGCGTCGGGAGGTGTCCCCCTTTCCGCTGTGCAGAGGCAGGCGGATATTCCCGCTGCGTGGGTGCGCTTTTTTTCGGCGCATGCTTTTCGTTTTCCTCTTCACGCCTTTTCCATTCCGGTACATAGTCAAAGACGCTGCACTTGCTCAGCTCCCCATACGCAGGCAGTTCCTCCAACGCGATTTTATAGAGCTGTGCGGGCTTATAATGGTTGAACATCACGATGCACTTGTGCTTATCCAAGCGTGCAAATTCGTCCGGCTGAATGAGATCTCGCTGGATGTTGCTGCGTGTTTGCGAATAGGGACGGGTGGTATTATAGATCGGGGAGAACAGCGGAGCGAGCGGGTACTGGTTGTTGGTGACGGAGATCGTGACCTTGCCGCACTTTTTAGCGAAGTATTCGGCGCTGGTCATATCGTTGCAGCCCATGTAGAGCGTCATATCAAAGGAGCCGAGCTGATTTTCCCACTCCTTCCCCGGATACTTTTCCTGCCATTGGGAGAGTGACTGCACCGCCACCTGCACGGACATATTAAAGCCGCGGATGGAGTTGAAGACATCGGAGATGCCCTCCATATAGCCGATGTTGAGGTATTCCTCCAAGCAGAAGCTTGTCAGCACGGGAAGGCGTCCGCCGTGGAGGCGCGCGTAGTTGGAGAGCTGGGGGAAGGTCAGAGAGAAAAAGAGAGAGCTTAAAAAGCGGTAAGCGCTGTCCTGTGCGGAGATGATGACGAAGTAGGCGCAGGGCCTTTGCCCCGGGAGCAGCAGATCCACATCATGGTTGCGGGTGATCTTATCCACCAGCGGGTTTTGGAACACCGCGAGACGGTTGCCGAGACCGATGATGATGTTGCCCCAAAGGTTTTCTCTCGCCTTTAGGAAGAGCCCGTGGGGGCCCTTGGCCGGATGCTCCGGCGGAAGCTCCGCCAGCGTGCGGTTGATCTCGTTGACGCTCTTATAGGCGAGGATCTTATAAACATCACCAAGGCTGCGCTGCTCCAAAGGAAGCAGGTTTCCACGTTCGTCCTTTTTATTACAGACATAGTGGATCAGCGCCATGAGAAGGTTCAGCTCCGCACGGCTCCAGAAGTCGTCGGCTTCCTTGGGGCCGGAGGTATTTTGAATGATGGTGTTCGCCACGGTGGTCACAAGGTCGGGGTTGGTATCCAGCCCCGCAAGGCAGTTCCAGCCGTCCGAGTGCGCCATATCGAGGAAATTGACCGCCTTGACATAAAAGCCCTTTTTCCGAAAGTATGGCGCCATCATTTCAAAAAGCTCGGCCTTCGGATCAGTCGCAATCACAGACTCCGGAGCGCCGCTGCTGCTTCGCTGTGCGCAGCCCATGAGGAAGGGAATGATAAAGCCCCTGGACTTATAAGAGCCTGGGGCGCCAATACAGAGGATGTTGTTGTTCTCACCCGGCTTCATGCGGTGAGCGACATAGGAGGAATACCTGTCGGGGTCATCGGGATGCCTCTTGATGCGGCCGAGGAGCATACCCGAAACCTCCCCGACGCCGCCGAGCTCCAAATGCTCGCCAAGCTCTCTTTTCGTCGCAAAGCCGGAGGTGCCGTGAGTCCCCTCCGGGAGAATGTCAAAGCCGCGCGGATCACGGGTAAAATGATAGCCGGAAAACCATTTGTAGCCCTTCCTTGTGAGCAGGCAGATCAAAAGGAGGATCACAGCCGTGGTGCCAAGCCCGAAGGGTGTAAGCACCACAAAGAAATTCTTGAAGGGGTTGAGCACCCAGATGCTCTCCACCTTCTCGCCGGTCATGTGAAATACGGATTCCTTTCCGAGCCGCAGGGAGTTGAGCAGCATCCCATAGAAGTACCAGCCGAGGCCGCCGAGCACGGCGTACAGCGGCACACGCGCTTTGTTGCGCTCATACCAGCTGCCCCATCTATTTGCAGCGAGGTCCTCTATCTTTTCCAAGAGCTTTGATAAGCGGGGCATTGACGACATCTCCCTTCTTCGTGAGGAATTGTGTGCAGGGCGGCTCATAGAGAGCCGGTGTGTGACCGAATAGCTTTGTCAGCACGCCGTCCGTGACCTTATAGACGGTGGCATTGCCGGGATCGGCATAGCGTGCCAGCAGCACTGCGCTGCCCTGCGCGTCCAGCGCGGCAAGGGCAATGGGAAGACAATTCCGCTCTCTCGCCATTCTGATCGCGGCGTCGATCCGTCGCAGCTCCATATCCGCACCGATCACAAAGGGATGACCGTTGTAGAGGGCGTCCCATGCGGGGGCGTCCTCCGGCGGAGGCTGATAGGCGGAGCGAAGCATGAGCCGCGCCAGCTTTTCACGGTAGTACGGCACGGCCATGATCTGAAGCTGGCGTGCGCCGGTCTCGTCGCAGGAGAGCAGATGGATCGGGTAGTGCAGCTCGCGGTAGGCCTCACTGTAACGGATCAGCTTTCCCTCGCTCTTTTTCCCGCGCGCCTTCAGCTCCTCAAGAATGCACCCATAGCTTGGACCGGCAAAGAAGAACGCGCGCCGGGTATCCTTGCCGAAGTTGGTGTGGTTATGGAGCGCCGAGAGCTCATCGTTGACTGCCATGCGCCCGATGCCGGGACAGACATAATGCGCGGCAAAGTAAATGCCGCCTAAATGGGCGATGGCGCCGACTCGTGCGCTGCCCCATGGATTGTGTCCGTGATTTCGTGTGATCGAGGTAATAAGAAGTGACGGCCTCTCTCCGTCGCCACCCACCGATGTCGTAAACACATCGACGCCTGCATAGTAGGCGGTCAGCACCAATTCGGATAATCGAAGGCGCCGCTCAATGGCGGCATCATGGTAGGAAATACGCAGGCCGGGGATAACTCCGTTGAGAAGCAGCTCAACGAAAGCTCTGCCTTTATTGGTGAGGAGCAGGGTGCCGCTCCGCTCGTGCGTTTTGATAAATCCCATCGTCATCAAATTCTCTCGTTCTTCCTTTGTGGAAACGCCATTTAAGCTATTGGGCTTAATATTTTGACACCAGCAAAGCAAGCGCAGAACGTCAATATCCCGCACACTGAAAAGCACACCGCGCACCTCCCTCTCTTTCCTGCGAACGCCGAAATCATTCTTGCGCCGATGCCGGCGCAAGAACATTTTCGGCGTTTTTCTCCGCCGCAATGCGGGGTCAACCTGCCGCCCCCGCATAGTAGGCAGATGAATACGGAAATTCCGGCACCTCACCCTCCCTAAAAAGTCAGTCACATCAAGGCTTTCAGAGCCATACACCCGCGGCAGGTCAATCGCGGCGAAAAGAGCTCTCCAAGCAGCCAAAATGAGGAGGTCACCTGCCGCGGGTTTTGCAACTTTTTCGCCAGTTTCGCGCTCAGCACCATTGTCCTGAGTAGAAGTCGCCGGAGGCATAATCGCTGGAATGCGCGGAGAAAAAGTCGCGGGCATCCTCTATGGGGAGCAGGGTAATATGGCAGCGCTCCTCTCCCTCCGTCCTCGTGGATAAAAGTGTTACGGCGAGGGTGTGCTGGTCATCGTCTGGAATGAGGCGGCCCTTGATGGCGTTGCTGACAGCCTTCCAGCCCTTGTTATCCTGGTCGAAAATGTGGCGTCCCTCTATGCCGGTGTGTTCGTCGATCACAAGCAGCGCGTGGGAATAAAACGGCAAGCCCTTTCCACATGCTTCGTACCCATCCAGCAGGCGGCGAATGGTGTCGCTCATCCAACTTGGCGTCTGATACCGACAATGCGGCAGGAGCGTATGGAGCATAATGTGAAGCCAGCCGTAGCCGAACTCCTCCACGCTGCCCGCAACCTCTACGGCGGGCAGGACCGGCTTGTGCATAAAGCCTCCCACGCCCGGCGCATACCGCTCACAGAGCTGCCGCAGCTCCAGCGTGGAGCGCTCGAAATAATCCATGGTCTGCTCCAGTGTTTTTTGCAGCTTGTTGGGGTTCATCTGCCCACCGTCGGTCAGCGCCACCAGTGAGCCGGTCGCGCTGAAGGCAGTCCCCACAAGCTCCTGAATGTGGATCAGGTCTTGCCTTGCGTCATTCATCGCTGTCTCCCTGCCTTTCTCTGCGTAAGTCGGTCGGAGAGGTCGTGATCGCTTCATACTCCTTGGGCGTCGTATAGAACGCCACCGGCACATGATTATAGCCGATGCAAAGCAGTCCCTCACCGCGTCGGAAGCGGGTGATCTGACGCACCTCGTCCTCCGAAAGATTGAGCTTGTCCTGAATGAGCCGCGCCTCCTGCTCCTCCATCTGCATGACGAGCTTGATGCGGCTGGCGTCCAGTATGCCCTTGCCGTAGCTGCCGCCCTCCAAGCCAAAAAGGTCCTGCATTCCCTGCGTGCTCGTGACAGCAATGCCGCCAAGCCCGCGGATGGTCTTTACCATCTCCAGAATGAAGCCTGCCGCCTGCGGATTGGCTGTCGCGCCCACAAGGCTCCACAGCTCGTCCGCGAGCAGAGCGGAAAGGCCGCTCTCGCAGTTCATAATGAGATCGTAGGCAACGCTGGTTGCCCAAAAGGTGCCGTCTGCGATCATGTCGTCCGGCATGCCGGAGAGATCGAGGACAATGTACTTGTTATCGAGGTCAATGTCGTTTCGGCTCGCCATTGCCGCAGCGGAGCCGGTGACGTACCGGGAGAGGACGACCGCTAAATGACGGGTATCCGGGTTTTGAGAAAGCACCTCATACCAGTCTGCGATGACCGGCATGGTGCGGAAGCTGCCATCCTCGTCTACGATGGTACGGTTATCAAAGGTGATGCCGTAACGCCCGTACACCTCCACCAGCGACGAGTCGAGACGGCTTTTGTCCTCCTCGTTCAAGTCCTTTTTCTTCAAGGAAAACCAGATGATGAGCTGTGCGATCTTATCCGCCAGTACGGAGTCGTCGCGGGCCGCGATATTCTTGAGTTTTGCGTAGGAATCGAGTGACCTCCGCCGAATGGCCATCAGGTTCGGGCAGTCCTTGGAGGACGGCGACATCCGCAGGTACAGTCCGCCTAACTTCTCGCAGAGCGGACGGAACTCATGCCCCTTTTTCGGCGCGATGATGATAACGCGCTTGCCCTGCTGCCGGAGCCGCCCGCCGAGGCATTGGAGCGTAACCGTCTTGCCCGCGCCGGTGGAGCCGCCGATCCACCAATTCCCGTTGGTGTACTTGTAGTCGTCGTAGGGGTCAAGGAACACCGGCGAGCGGTTATAGAGATTCAGTCCCAAGAAGATGCCGTTGTGGTCGCTCAGCTCATAGGAGGCAAAGGGAAACGCCGCAGCCACACCGGAGGTCAGCGCATTGCGCCGCGCTTTTCGCTCAATATCCGAGTCAAGAGAGAGGATCGGGAGCGATGAGAGAAAAGCCTGCTCATTTTTGTAGTCGCAGCGCCGGGCGATCATATCCACGGACACGCAGAGCTTTTCCACCTCCGTCGCCCGCTGCTCCAGCGTTTCGGGATCAGGCGCCGTGACCTCGATGAGCGTGTGCATATAATAGAAATCCTCGCCCTGCCGGTTCATCACATCCTTGAGGTAGAGACCGGAGCTGATGGCGCTGTCAAGCTCTTCATAGTCCTGTCGGGTATCGCCCACCTCCCGCATACGGGAGCGGTTCATCATCGTTGTCTGCGAGATCTTGGAGAGTATCTTCTCCTTTGATTGCCGCTTGACAAGGAAGCTCATGTTGATCCCCTCGCCGGCCTCTACCAACGGGGCAAGCCAGCAGGAGCCGACGGTGGTGGTATAGCCATACCCTGTGATATAAAGATAGGTATGGTACACGCCGTCCACAACGATGTAATCCTTGCTTTTGGTATCAACTGTGGTGGGTGAGAGAATATCAAGGATCGTGGTGGAGCCTGCCTCCAATTCAGTAAGATCCGGCTTCTCTTCACCGAAGATCACGCGCTTCAAAAGCGACTGGTTGGATCGTTCCTCCTCACTCTGCTTTTTCCTCTTGGGAATGGCGGCTGCGGCCTTTTTCCTTTTTGGCGTCTGCTTATTTTTCAAGCCAATGTCACATCCTTCTTTTTCTTGAAATCGCGGTGAAAATGCGTATAATAAAAGTAGGTCATACCTATGCTTACTATGGGGAGGAGAAGACTTATGATTTATACCATTGATGAGATCAGCAGCCGAATTCGACCCGTAGCAGAGAAATATCATCTCAAAGCGGTCTACCTGTTCGGCTCATACGCCCGCGGGGAGGCGCGCGACGACAGCGACGTGGATCTGCTGGTGGATCTTTCCGGCGCGGATCTTTCCGGCTTTTTTGCGATCGGTGGACTCTATAACGACTTGGAGGCAGCTTTGCAGAAGGAGATCGACCTCATTACAACGGTGGCCCTTGAGCAGCCGTGCCGTAGGATGAGCGATAAGCTGTTTCGGGAGATCGTCAATAAAGAACGGAGGAAGATCTATGCTGTCGCGTGATTTACAGCGGATCTTGAAGATACGCGATTACTGTCTCAGCATTCAAGACACAATTGCCCCCAGAATATCGAGAAAATGAGTGAGCTGCAATTTGCAGCTCACTCATCTTCGTAGATGCCGTGTACTGCCGTCGTCATGTCAAAGACACCGTCCGGCAGACGGACACGCTGACCGGTTTGCTTATTTAGGATTTCATAGAGCAGCTTCACTACAAAGTTGTCGCTGTACCGTGGCTCCAGCACCTCCAGCTCACAGGCGTCAAGATACCTCCGTGCCGTGTCAGCCTCCTCGTTGAGCCGCTGAAGGATGGCTTTGGCGGTGTTGTGCTTTGCCCGCATATTAGCCTCGTATTGAAACACAAGAAAAAAGCGATGCCGCATGGCGTCGCTTGCAATGCCGTACCCGATCTCTTGAATATTGTCTTCGATCATCTCACGGCAATCCTCGTTTTCCTCCTGCTCCGCGAAGCGGCGCATCTGCTCCACATACGCCTGGGTATCCGCCGGCAGCGTGCGTGCCACCATCTGCAAATCGTTCGGCGCGATCTTGAGATAGGCGGCAAAAGAGGAAACAATATTCTGCCGGTCATTGGCTGACTTCAAATAGACGTTGACCGGCAGCAGCTCGAGGATCTTCACAAAGCGGTCATCTTTCGTGATAACGACACCGCCGATGATGTTTTTGATGGGTAGCCAGGCTTGAATGCTGTCGCGGTACACACCGCCCTCGCCTCCGGAGCTTGCCCCCTTGCCGAAAATCAGTTCCTTCAGATTCATTTTCTGATCTCACCTCGAAAAAGAATGATCCGGCGCCTTCTGCGCCAGCGCCACCAGTCCTCCAGCCAGCGTGTCATGCTGTCATCATTGACGCCGATAAGGCCAAAGCCCCCGACGGGTACGACGGTCACCAGCGTCACCATGATCTTTGTGCTCAAAGCGAATGGAAGGAAGGCGATGCAAAGATACAAAACGGGGATCGTCAGGACCACGGCCTCAACCAGATTCCGAAGCTCAAAGAGGCCCATGACGCGCCCCGCGTCCGTAAAGTTTGTAGGAATGTGGTAAACCTCATAATTCATCCGAATCCGCCTCCACGGCTTCTAATAGCCGACCCTGATATTGCAGCAGCGTTTCTCTCAGCCCGTCAAGGGATCGCTCGCGAGAGCTGATGACCTCCTCCATCGCGCAGCAGAGAAGCCGCTCATTTCTCTCTGTGCGCTTGGCATTTCCCAACTCCAGCGCGCTTAAATATTGATTGCTGAGGCTGCTGTGCCGCTCCAGCTCAAGAAGCGATATGCCATATTTGAGGCGTATCGCCCGCAGATAAGTCGTCTCTGCCATTATCTTTCCTCCCGATAGTCGATGTAGGGGAGCTTCCCCCAGCCCTGCCAGCCGCGGCCACTCACCTCGGTTTTGACGACGCCCTTCCGCGTCCCCATGGCTTCTATGGCGTAGCCGCCGCCGATATAGACGCCCGCGTGACCGCTTTTCCAAAGCATGAGACCAGGGATCTCCGGCATAGCGGACATGGTGCCATAATCCACATTCAGCGTCCCCGCCTTCTTGCACGCCTGATACATCTGATCCGCACCATAATCCGGCATTCCATTCGCCGCATAGCCGATGGTCATGCTATCCGTATCCAGCCAGCCATAGCCCTTGATGAGTCCGATACAGTCGGCAGTGCGGCGGCCGAGCCAGTGGCTTTCAATAAAATCAGCGTGATTGCCCACACCATCCGGGTATTGCTGCTTTTTATACGCAAACAGCGAGGGCGTCAGAATGTTGCCGTAGGTACCCCACACATAGCCCCAGTTGTTCTCCCACGCCTGTACCGCGTAGGCGGCGAGGTCGAGGTTGTTCTTCGTGCTGGGATCGACAAAGCGAGATATGTCGATCTGATTATCGTAATCGGTGCCGTACTCAACATCTCCGGAAAAGGAGCCGTCGCCGCTGTGATCCGGCCGATAGGTTTCGTAATATGTCCTGTACTTATTGATGGCGTCGCTCTGCTCCAGTGTCTCATAGAGCGCTCCCGCCCATTGCTTAGCATCCTTGTCAAAGCCAAGCTCGTCCATCAGTTCATCCGGATCAAGATGCTTGACCTTTACCGTCAAGGTCGTCACAACTCCGTCGCCGCCATCCTCCGCCAAGCCCAGCGACGGGAAATATGAAAGGCTGGATTTACAGAAGTTTCGAACAAGATCGGCGCTCATGGCGTTGAGATCCTGTTGATAGGCCGCGGAATTGATAGCGATGATCCATAGGAGATCCTTTTCCGTCATGGAACCGGATACCTCGATGCGGTCGATATTGGTTCCGCTCTCCTCATACTCTGCAACGATGCCGGTCACAACGGAGTCGATCTGCGCTGCCTCAAAATCATCAAGGCTCATATACACTCCGCCGATGGTCATGGCCTGTCCTGTCATTTGCGCGATGGCGTCCGTATCAGAGGATCTATACCCAAAGAAGATGTTGGGAAGCGCCGTAAAAATCACCATAGGGAGCACGATAAGCGCAACGAGAACGGCAAGCAGGCGCTTCACAAGAAACGGAGCCGTCTCTTTGACCGCGACGGCAGCGGCGCCGTGCAGGCCGCCCGCTGCCGCTGCCTGAAGAATACGGCGTGCGGCTCTTGCCGCATAAGCGAGGTCTACTGCTCTTTGGAGCCCCGTGCGGGTATTCTCATGTTCCTTCATGCTTTTTCCCTCGCTGCTTTCGGCTTGGCGTCAGAGCCTTTTCTTTTTTCCCCGCTCCCTTCATAGCTTCCGTGACAGACGGCTTTGAAAGCCCGCCTGTTCGCGCAGTCTTCGGTATAGACATTCGCGCCCCTGCGATCGGGCGAGGCTGTGCCTTTTCACGGCTGTTTGCCCCGTTTCCTGCGGGGCCGGGGTGCTGAACGGAGACCGCACCTCTCATGGGGCGAGCGCTGCCGTCTCCGACCGTGCGCGGTTCCTGCCGCGCCGAGTCATGCTGCCTCGCTTGTTCAAAGGGTGCTGTACGGGCTTGGGACAGGCTTCTGCCGGGCCGGGGTTCAACGGTCAGAGCAGGAGCAGAAGGCGGAGGCGTTGTTCCTGCGGGACCGGGACGCGGCGATTCCGCGCAAAGCGTTGTCTGCCGCGCGGCAGCCCTTTGCACCGCTGCTTTCGGCACCGTCTGCACCGGTCGCTGCGTATATCGTGTCTGTGCAGGCGGCGGCGATGCGTTATGCCGCCCCTCCTCCGACGCCGGAGATGTATTCCCCGCGGTGCCGGCGGGCGGCTTCTGCCCTGTGATCGAGGTCGTATTCCTAACCGTCTGTCCGGTAACGCTTCGGCTCTGCGTGGTCTGCGTATTCGCCTGTGATATGCGGGTCGAGGACGACGCCGCCTGTGTTCCTGCGGGACCGTGCCTGCCGCCCAGAGTTCTTACGCTATCCGATAGGTTGCGGCTCGCCGGTGAAGCGGGAGCAGGCGTCTGGCGTGTGCCATGTAGCGCTGCACCATTCCGCTTTGCGCCTTCCTTGAATGTCTGCTGCCGGATCACGGAGCTGCTCTGCGACATGGATGCTGCGCTATGTTCCTGCGAGGCTGTCTGCACTCCGCCCGTCTGAACCGTGTCGCTGTGGGAGGCGTAGGCTCGCTCGCCTGCCCCTTGCTGTGCGCTTTGCCGCTGTGCTTTCTGATAGAAGCCGCTCGCAGTATATCCTGCAAAGCGGCCTCCGCCGAACGGTCCGCCCGTGCGTGGGCCTCTGCCGCTCGGAGAAGCGCCGGAGGAGAAGCCGCTGCCTCTGCCACCGGCAGACTTCCCAACACTCTTGGTAATGTGCGAGGCCGCCGAGCGCACAACCATGTAGGTCAGTGCGCCGGGCAGCGGCCGCCCGAGAGAGTCGCCGGTGATGGCCGGATTCAACCCAATGCGGGTGATGATGGCATCCGCCTTTCTTGCGACCTTTACGAGGGTCAGGATCAGCACAATCCACAGAAATACATCCAGCCCGCTTGGCACTGTGGAGAGGACGGACAGAAGCATTTTGAAGAAGATCACATTGGTCACCATCAAAAGGCACATGGAGCCGTACATTCTGCACCAGCCGCTGAAGATGTCCGCGGTGCTTTTGCTGCCGCCCATGGCAAATGCCAACGGCGCCGTCATGGTGAGTACGGCGAGGATAACATACCGCTCCGCAATTTCCAGCAGGAGCCTGAGTGTCTTGAATATGATAATAATACCGAATAGGATCGCGAGCAGCCACGACGCGGTAAGCGTGCCGAATACGCTCTTATCCACCAGCGTCACATGAACAGCGGTCGGGACTTGCAGCAGGTCAATGATCCTTGCGGTAATGCTAAGCCCGATCTCGCAGATCTGCGGGCTTGCCAGCAGGAGAAAGGAGAAAACAAAGCTTCGGGTAAAAAGCAGCTTCGGGTCCTCGCCTTCAAAGCCGAGGCCGGACATCATGCTTTTGAGCGCTTGAAAGACGAGATTACCGATCAGAAGCGCCCATCCGACCGCCATAAGCACCTGTATGATTTCGTCCATCACGGGAACATGGCTTTTCATGTACGCATAGTCCATGCTCATAATGTCCAGCAGCGCGGTCGAGAAATACTCCCAGCATTCCAGCACCAGCCCGTACGCCCACTCCGCAAAGCCTTGGAAAATCAGCTCAAGCAATTTGGATACCCCCTTTGTGCCGGAGCGGTAATATCCTTATGGCGTCAAGGTCGCAAGCCCGCTGAACAGCGGGGCAACATAGGCGATGAACGCGCCGATGCCGTTGATGACAGCCCACGCAAGCCAAATACGCTTGAGCCAGTCCCATGCCTGATCAGTCTTTTGCTGGTTATTGGACAGCTTGGCTCCGATCACCGCGATCGCGGACATAAGGCCGGCCAACACGGTGCTGATGCTGACGATCTTAGCGTAGACATCTACGATGATCCGATTTGCCACCGTCCACATATCCTCCACCGCGAGGGCGGGCGTTATCATTACGGCAACGACCAGCACAAGAGACAGGGCGGTGAGGTACGTTTGATAAAGTCTTTTTGTCATAGTCCATGCTCCTTATGAAAGCTACGGCAGCAGGCGGTTGTGTCCGCCTGCCGCCGCGTTCCCACATCTTGTCTTGAATTTGGGTATCTCATCTGATATAATCGGTTTCGTGAGATGAGGTGAGATTGCTATGATTTATACCAACGAAGAGGCCGCGATGATCGACGGCATGATCGGCACGCTCTTTGGCGGCGCGAATGTCGCGGAAAATGTGCGTGACGCATATCAGACCGTCCGTCGTCATCTCACGGAGGACTCGTTAGATCAGAAGGACCTCAGCCGCATCTCGGCAGCAGTTGATTTTGCGCTGAAAAATCAATTCTGCGGCTCCTGCAGCAAGGAAAGTCAGCGCGTTCTGACAACGATCCTCATCAAAACCGTTTCCTCAGCTTAAACCCGTTTCAAACGAGAGTGGCGACAGCAAAAAGCTGCCGCCACTCTTTTGTCAGAATCCCGTTTTCGGAAGTGTGATGGGGCGCACTGGCGTCAGGTTTCGGATGATCGTCACCCAGCTTGCCGTTGCGGTCTGCCAGGTGCCCTGATATTTGCCGCCCACATCGGCGCGGTTGACCATATAGTAGCCGTTGACCGCGTTTCCGTTCACCATCACGCTCAGCGTGGGATTTGCGGTAGACTGGAAGCCCACCGGCACCTTTCCAAAGTCAAAATAGATGTCGGTCACGACCTCGCCCGCCTGCATGGGGATGGCGTTGAGGGCAAAGCTGTAATTATTGCCGGTAAGCAGGTTGCTTGCCAGCACCTGATAGCTCGCGTTGTAATTGGTCTTATAGAGAATGCGATAATTGAGACGCGCGCTGTAGGTGCCGGTGGTCAGCGTCGTGGGACGAGCCACATCGTAGGGAATTTTATCGTGCCAGAAGAAGGACTCCAGCGGCACGTTGGAGGTATTGGCCACCGTCAGATCGTAGCGCATGGACTGGCCTGCCATGACCTGTGCGTTGCCGCGCTTGGTGATGGTAACGCCGAGACTGGCAGGCTTATCATAGGCAGAGAGCTTGATGATCTGACCGGGATATTCCAGCGTCACATCATGCACGGTAGGGTCGAGCTGCCAATAGGCGGGCGCTGTGACCTCTCGGATCTGATAGCGAGTCAGCGGCAGCGGCTTGCTGGCCGCAACGCCCCGGGCGTCCGTCGTGATGTAGTCCACCACCTTGCCGCTGCGGGCATTGACGATCTCGTAAACAGCGCCCTTGAGGGGAGTCCCGGGCGCGGTGCCGGTGACCTCGTTGTACTCAGCGGCGTACTTATAAATCTGGATCTGGCCCGTGACAGCGGTATTTTTCCACTCGATCTCCACGGTCTTGCCCGGAGAGACATAGACGGTCTTATACTGCTTATCCAGCATGTAGCCGGGGGCGGCTTCCAGTTCTCTCAGATAAAAGCGGCCGCTCAGCCCGCCAGGGATCTCGTCAATGTAGATGTAGCCCTCATCGTCCGAGGTGTACTCGCCGATGGGCTTCTTGTTCGCATCATAGAGGACAAACTTTACGCCATAGATTCCCTCTCCAGTGGCGCTGTCAATTTTGTGGATGACGATGCCGCTGAGCTTTTTGTTGGTCACCTGCAGCGTCACATGCTTACCGTCCTTGATCTCAAAATAGTGGGGCGTATCATCCAGCCGGAACGATTTGTTCGATGTGACCTCTTTTGCATAGTAGCTGCCATCCTCCAGAGCCACGAACACACGGCCATTTTTGTCCGTCGTAACGGTATTCATCAAGGCATCGTCCACCTTGCGGATCTCAAAGGTCGTATTGGGGATGCGCTCACTGTGGTTATCCTCGTTGACCTTAATGATCTCCACGCCACCAATAGGCGTGTTGTAGAAGTGGAGAGTCTGTGTGTCGTTGGGGTTGACAACCACGGTCTGGGTACGGGTGTTTTCATCAATGGTGTAACCGGGGATCGATTTCACCTCCGTCGCTACTATGGTGCCGGAGATGCCGGAAATGGAGATTTTACCTGCCTTATCCGTCCAGTACAGGCCGGTGGAGGACAGCGTGCCGCCCTCGGCATCTACATACGAGCCATCTGCGTAGGTGATCTTAAACTCGACACCTTCCAGCGGCTCCTTTGTAACGGAGTCCTGCTTGACCACAATAAGGTTGCCCTTGGGCTGGTTACGGAACTCCACCGTGACAACTTCATTGGACTTGACCTTGACGGTCTGCGGGGTATCATCGAGAATGTACCCCGCCTTTGCGCGGGTTTCCTTGATGATAAGCGTGGTGCCGGGGGCGATGTCCGTAATGGTGAACGTGCCTGCGCTGTCCGTCACGAACTTGCCGTTGGCGTTGCCGATGACATTGCCGTCGGAATCCGTGACAAGGAACTCCACGTCAGAGATGGGAGCGTTCGTCACAGCGTCCACCTTTTTCACGAGTACGCCGCCCTTGGGCTGATTGCGGAACTCCAGCGTCATCACGGCATTGCGCTTGATCTTGATGCTCTGCGGAGTGTCGTCCAGAATGTAGCCGTCTTTTGTCCGCACCTCTTTAGCGATGACCGTCATGCCGGGAGTCAGGCCGTCAATGCGGATGGTGCCCGCGCTATCGGTTACATACCTTCCGTTGGCCGTGCCGATCACGCTGCCATCCGAATCGGTGATGAAAAACTCCACATCGGAAATGGGAGCTCCGGTCACGGCGTCCTTTTTGACGATCAGGAGGGAACCCATCTTATCGTTGCCGAAGGTCACGGTAATCACGTCCTGATCCTTACCGGAGAGATAGACCGTTTCCGCGGCGTCGGTGATCACATACCCGTCCGGTGCAGAGATCTCCTCGCAGACATAAGTGCCTGCCTTGAGGCCAGTCACGACGATGGTTCCATTGCTCGAAGTGCGGTACTCGCCGATGACCGTGCCACCCGTACCGGAGGCGCTGCCGAGGTAGCGGATGCGGAACCACGCGCCCTCCAGCGGCTGACCGCTCTCGCTGTCCACCTTGCGGATGATGATGGCGGAAAGGGGCGTGTTCTCAAAGGTCAGGACTTTGCTCTCACCACCGGAGATGAAGCATTCCTGCGTGGCAGGCTCCTTGATGGCGTACCCGGACGCCGGTTCCAATTCCGTTACTTTGTACCAGCCATCCTTGATCTCTGGGAGAATGATTTTTCCGCTTGCGTCAGAAAAGTAAGTGCCGAGGTCGTTGAGCTCACCGGTGTCGGTATGGTTGCTGCCATACCAGATCTGGAACTTGGCACCCTTGACGGGATCACCGGTGACGCTGTCCACCTTGCGGATCTCCAGACTGGGCTTGAGGGCGTTGAAGAAGGTGACGGTGGAGGTTTCACCAGCCTTCAGCGCTACTTCCTGCGGGATGGGGCAGAGAATGACATGGTTGGGAACATTGATCTCCGTTACTTTGAATGTGCCAACAGGAACAGAGTCGAGGAAAATCCGCCCATGGTTATCGGTGGTGGCGCTGGTAGAAAAGCTGCCATCGATCTGCTCGATACGGTAGGTCACGCCCTCGATAGGCTCCCCGTTGGCGATGTTCTTCTTGACAATTTCAAGACCGGGCTTTTCATAGTCAACGAAAGTGACCTCGGAGGTTTTGCCGGGGCGCAGCGCCACGGTCTGCTCGGTATTGGTTACGATGTACGGCTCGGGAACGGATTCCTCACGCACAACATAGACACCGGCAGGAATGGCCGAGAGCGTTGCGGAGCCGTCCGTCCCGGTCGTGACGGAGGTGGAATAGCTGCCGGTGACGGACTTCACCGAGAACACCGTGCCGGCGATGGGTTTGCCGCTCATGGCGTCCCGCTTGGTGATCTTCATATCGGGCAGCTTGTGGTTTTCAGCGGTCACGGTGTACTGCTTGTCGCCATCGGTGGTATCGACATAGACGCTGATGGGCGTAGAGTCGGCGCAGTAGCCCTCCGGGGTCTCGGTTTCCACGAAGGACCACAGGCCCTTGGTGACGTCCTTGACCTCAATGATGCCACCGTTTTTGGTCACATCACTGCCGACGATCTGACCGTCGCGGTAAATATTGAATTTCGCGCCATCCAAACCACGGGTCGTTCCTGCGGCAACCTTCCGCAGCGTAATATCAGCGTCCCCAGCCGGCGGAGCAGAATCATCACCGTCCTGCGGTTTATCCTTTACCACCAGCTTACGCGGACCATAATAGTTGAAGAAGGACTGGTTCTTGCGATTGCTCGAAAGAGCAAATACCGCCCATTTTGCAGCATCATCTTCAATTACGGAGGCGACCTGTCCTCGCGCTGCATATTCTGCGATTTGACGCTGAAATTCGGCATCCTCCCGCGCCTTCTGCGCAAGCATGGAGTCGATGAGGCCCAGATACAGGTCATAGGTGTCCGCGTTGGCATAACCACCCGCATCTCCGGTGCCATCTCCGGCGCCCTTATAGCTTTGATGGTCCCAAATATAAGTCTGCACCGCCATAAAGAGCTGGCCTATATTGGATGCTTTGCTGTCGTTGATGTAGGTCATGAGCCACTTGACATTGGCGAGCGTCGCCGCGTCCATCTCGCCAAGGCCGCTGTTGGCAACAGCGGTTTTGAGAACGGCATCGGCGTCTGCATTGGTAGCCGAGGTATAGGTAAAAGAATCGCAGTATGACGGCGTAGCGTTGTGGTAGCCGAGTCCACTGTCGAGGCAGTAGAGAAGCCGCCCTGCCGCCTCCGGCGGGCGGTAGCTGTACGGTGTTCCGTTTGCCAGTATACGCGTGGACCAGTACACTTGATTGGTCGTGATCGTAATGCCCTTACCCGTGCCGGTCGCGGCAAAGGCCGTGGTGGGCAGCAGGCTGAGCAGCGTCATGACAACCAGGAGTGTCGAAATGAGCCTTGTTTTGAGCGTTTTCAATGTGATACCTCCTACAATTTTTGCATAAGAAAAGCAGACCTCTCGGTCTGCTTTGTTTGATAATATAATCGTTTGTTTTGGCTGCGAGGATCACAGCCGGTCAATTTGTCTCGATGATTGCACGGATAATGTCGATCGCCTCCGCCAAGATATCATCGGGCGCCTTTTCTTCGAAAGCTGCTTTCCGGCTGTTCAGATCCAACATACGAACTTGATCGCACATTACGATGCCATCTGTTTTTGTTCTGCTGTCCAGATGGATATGAAATGGGCTTCCGCGGTCTGTGTGGGTGATGGGGCAAACCATCGTCAGGCTGTTGACGCGGTTGAACAGGTCATTGCTGATGACCAACGCGGGGCGGCGGCCCCGCTGTTCATGCCCTGCCTGCGGGTCAAAGTCCATATAAACAATGTCTCCTTGTTCAAACACGGTTACCATGCTTCACTGCCCTCTGCCTTGCCCCACTCCATTTCCTCAGATGGAATGCGGCCAATCTGCTCGATTGGCTTTCCGTAAAACGCGGTCAGGCGCTCTTCCAGGGTCTTGTGCTGCGTGGGGCTCGCCTTTTTAATCGTGATCGCATCAGCACTTTGAATCAACTCTACACGGTCATTTTCCTTGAGTCCGATGGCGTCCAGCAACGCCTTTGGAAAACGCAGACCATTGCTGTTTCCCCATTTCTGAATCGTTGCGTACATGATGATCGCCTCCTTTTTCTACACTAAGTATATACAAAGTATAAACAGAAGTCAACTGAAATATGCAAATAAGTTAGCCCTTTGCCGGCGTATCCACCCATGTGATATGGTATCCATCCCGGAGGAATAGCTGGACACAGTACCAGCACTCATCTCCATTGTCGTTGACACCTCGCGCAAGCCCTATGCCAATTTCGGATAATTGGGAGTTGGTCATGTTTTTCATGTGTCCTGTCGAGGCGCTCCAATCCGCTATGAGTAGTTCCGCAAGCGTGCAGTCGGTAATCGTCCAGTCCGCAACACGATGAATGTTCTCAGCCATGTATGGACAGTTCGTAACAGTATTATACTTCCTCCCGTCCGGGCGGGTATGGGAGTAGATGGTGTTTGCCGCCATCTCATCCGCCCGCACCTGCGCCGCCTGCATGAGCTTGTCGTTGGCGGTTAGGGCAGCGATGCCGTTTTCCTTTCGGAGTGCGTTGGTGCGGTCCACGATGTCCTGTTTCATGGTATCTACATCGGCGGCGGGAGCTGTAACCTCCGGCTGCGATACCGGCTTGTCAGTTTCCGCCTTTGCGGGTGCTTCACCGGTGTAGGGACGATTTGTTTCGATCTGCACCGTTCCGTCCTCGGCATTCCAATAAACATTGAAGCCGACCGCCTTGCCGATGTCACGGAGCTTGAAGTAGTTGTGTCCGTTGATGTTGTACGCTTCGATCTCAACGGGAGCACCGTTGAGGAGAATAGGCGAGGTGCAGCGCTGTGCGAGGATACCCTCAATAGCCTGTGCCGCAGGCGAACCAAGGGCAAAGCCTAACGCAAGCCCGATAAGCAAATACAAAATCTTCTTCATTGTATCACGCTCCCTTCCGATAAAACGTGGTGGTCACGCTGGCAGTCATACGGCGAGTGTCGGGATCATAAATACACCGCTCAAACTCGTAAATGCCAAGCTGCTCAGCCTGTTCAGCTACTTCTGCAGGAAGGTCAACGGTGATGTCCATTTTTACTCTGATCTCATCGCCCTTCCTCTTTGGTCTGAATTGCTGTATCAATCTGATACTTCCTTTATGATTTTATTCTCCGGAGTGGTTTGAGCATAATACAGAAGTAATGACTTGTCAAAGATTTATTTTAAATGCTTACGGCAGAAAAATAATTTTGCACAAAAGCCTTGCACCGCAAGGGTTTCAACTGCTTACCTCTACTGCCTGAACACACACCCTTTTGCTTGGCCGGTCAGCAAGGCAGGTGGTGATGGTGATGCGGTTATCAGCGGTCGCCTGCAAATAACTCCAGTCGGAATCTGAGATCGTCCTTACCAAAATGACAGCATAGGTCCGTGTTCCGTAGACCGTCGAATATGTGATGGTGTCGCCGATCTCAAGATTTCTGATGCTGCCAATATTGTATTTCGCGCCCCGGTTATGACCGCAGACACCGATGTTGCCGTCCCATCCGGAGGTGGAGCTATAGTGTCCCAGTCCCTTTGCCATGCTGGCGCGGGTCTCACCCTCCCAAACCTTCATATTGATATTCAGAGATGGGATCTTCAACGTACCAATGCTGCCATCCTTACGCTCCATGCCGTCAACGCCGGTATACGCGGGAACGCTCAGTACAGGAGGGGCAGCTGTTGCCGGAAAATCATAGAGTCCGCCAGAGATACCGTACTCGCCGGAAATGGAAGTGCCGACATTTTGCTGCAAGCCGGGCAAATACCCTTTCTCCATAATGCCGATCTGCGTTGTGCCGGACACACCGTAGGGCAATTTGGGGATCTGATAGTCCACGGGATTGGGGCCGCCGAAGTTGTATGCGGTGCTGTAGGTGTCTCCGTAAGAGGTCGCGGGATAGTATTCCGTGCCGCCGCCTGTCTCAAAGCAGTATTCCGCGGCAAAGGCTCCGACAGACAGCGCCGCCATCGTTATGATCGTCAATGCCAATTCGGCCAATTGTCTAATAAGCTTCATTCCGTTTCCTCCTCCGAAAAGCTCGCGCCGTCGTCATCCGCCTCGGCACGAGCGGCTCTCTGCCGGCGCACATACGATGCATATACGATGCCGAAAATCACGGCAGCTCCCATTGCGGCGCCGACAACAAGTACAAACCAATTTGCCGCAAAGAAGCCGCCCACATTGGATAGCACATGAGCGATACCGACCTTTGTTCCCAGGTAAGTCAGTACATAGGTGATGCTCTCGACGCCCTCGCGCGTGATCTCGCCGGTATATTCCGCGGTCGTGATGTATCCGGTAGCCGCTTGATAGGGAACTCTTGCGGAATAGGTGGCAACAGCCTGATAAGATGAAGGCACCAAGGTCTCGCCGACGAGGTCCGTTCCCGTGACCTGCCACTCCACATCGGCAAGGCTCAGCGTGCGACCGTTTTTGACAGTAGTGGAGGGGACATAGGACATATCGTTACGGTCAAGTCGTCCGATGGTCTTGACCTCGCTCACGGTGTAGCTCTTGGCTGCATAGCCGGACGCCTCGGTGTTAAGACTGGTGTGGTCGAGGGCGAGCGTACCCTTGAAGGTGCCGTCGTCAAATTCGACGGTAGGCTTCAGTTGCTGCAAAATCAGGGCGAGGTCATTCTTGTCCGTCTCCACCGTGATGACCTCGGTATGGGGCTTGGATTCCTCTACGGCATTTTCCGTTTTGACAATATCCGTAAAGGTGTAGAGATAGCCCTCCAGCTCAAAGGGCTGTTCGATCAGGCTCTGCGGGTCCTGATCTGCCGGGATCGTAAAGGTTTTGATGACCTGCTGGCTGCCATTCAGATTTTGCACCACGGTATCTGTCGGCACCTCCAATGCAAACGCCGAGACCGACATGGACAGCGTCAGCAGTACACAGAGAATTGCTTTTTTCATGTTGTGGGAACCTCCTAATGTAGAAATTTGTTATGATCTGCTGTTTTCGCGGTATCAAAGGATGTGCGGTCGTCTCATGCTCCCTCCTCTCTGACCTTGTATTCTACGGCGCGCTCCGAGTGTTCCCGCAGCGCATCGAGTATGCTGAGAGACTGCTCTAACGCCTGCATCGTATCACGCTTCTGGCGCTTGACGAACGCATAAAGGAGCAGAGTATCTCCGTTGGCGCATGGGTAAAAGATAACGCGAACGCAAAGCTTGGTCTTCACCCGCAGCTCGCATAGGCTCCGATACCGCTCAAGTGAAAAACGCTTGAAATACGGTTCCTTCATTTCCGGCTTCTGCGGCAGCGTCAATCGGTATAGCTGACGAATGATCTTTTCTCTGAGCCGCGGCTCCAGATCCTCTATAAAGGCAGCGACCTGCGAGGCTCTGCCCGGAGGCTGATATACCAAAATCCCCTTCACCGCACTACCTCCTCGCAGCCGCTCAATTTCTTTAAGTGCCGGATAAAGTGTCCTGCAAATTCGCCCGCGATCTCAGGTGTCCCGCTGATCCACCAAATGGGATCAGGCAGGACTTGGGATAGGCGGTCATATTGCAGGCAGAGCAGCAGAAATTTCTGCCTCGGCTCTGCACGATCCACAGCGTCAAACAGCTGCTGCAATTCGGTTTGGACACCGGAATAGTCCTGACTGGCATCGCACAAATCGTCAAACAGCAATCCGGCGAAGGTATGAGCCAGCGCAGTCAAGGCCGACGTCTCGATGCTCCCCGTCTCGGTAAGCAGCCCCATGCGCCGCAAACGCTCCCTCGCACCGTCGTCAAACGGATTATGAGCACGGGATGCTCGGCAGTTATTTGTTGTCTCTTTCATTTCTCTCACCTCGGAGTCATAGGAAAAGGCCCGGCACCTTACAGTGTCGAGCCTTTCAGCATTTCTTGTTTCAGTTTGTATTTGTCTGCACTGAAATAATATTTTCCTGATGTCAGGAAAATGTTATTTGGCTTTCGCTTCGTCTTGACGGTCAAGCACTTGCGCCGACGCTTCGATCATTTCTGTAACCACCGCATTTAGCTGTGCGGCATTCTGTGCTGTGATGACGGGAAGGCCGGTTTCCGCCTCAAGCTGCTGCCGTGCAACATTTGCAACATTACCGCCACGTTTGGCCACCTTCACATTCTCGGCAAAACCATCCGGTTTTGTCGCTTTGGAAATATCCCGCGTTGATGCCTCCGCCAGCATGGTCAGCACGAGCTCGGTATCGCTCATATTATCGCGCAGGTTCTCCTTTTTGAGCCCCTTGAGGTTTTTATACTGCCGCGTGGTCATGCCGGACCATGCCTTTGAGATCTCATCGGTCAGGATCGCAAATTCGCGCCCCTTTTCCACGCCGCGCTGCTGCCACTCATTCGTCAGCTCATTCCGGATGCGGATGGAAAGCAGCCTTTGATGTACCCAGTCGGGATCGTATCCCTTTTTCAGATAGGTTTCCAAGGCTCGGTCAATGGCCTGTTCAGGGTCAATGGTTTCTTCAATTCTCTCCCGACCGACTTCTGCAAGCCAGAGCCTAAACGGTTCAGCTTTTGGTGATGGGATAGACTGGATGATACGCAGAAGTTGCTCTGTCGTGGCAACATCCGTTGCGCGGTGCTTTCCGTCTGAGGCAATCATTTTCAACTGCTGACAATTTGTCAGCAGTTCATCCGCCCCTTCCTCTTTCAAACGCTGCTTGAGTTTGGCCCAGTAGTTGCTTGCCCCGCGTGCGGTAGGCTGTTCTGTTAAAACAGCAATGACATCGGTAACAGAAAAATACCATTCTTCTTTCTCTGTATCCCATGCAGTACGAATTTTCTGATTCTCAAAAAGCTGTATCTTATCCTGTTCGCTCATAGCGTTATATCCTCTCTTTCTTTTCTGTGATTATACATCAGTTGACCCGCTGCCGCAAGAATTCCAAAAACAGCTCTTCAATTTCCTTGTCACTACCCAACTTCTCAAGGTAGGGGGCGAATTTTCTGCGGTCAAAGCTGATTTTCTTCGGCGGTGCAGCACGTCTCTGTGTCTCCCTTGCGCGTACCTGCCGCCATGCGGCGAAAATGTCCTGATGATTTGCAGATGGAGGTGGACAGGTATGGACGATGCTTTGCATAGTGGCCTTATTAAGCGTGTAGTCCTCAATAGAACACATCTCCACAAATGCCCGCTGCGTGGCTGCGTTATAGTCAGCGATCAGCTCGGCACAGGCAATCGGCAGCTTGCGCGGGTTGTTCTCCAGGATGTCGGCGAGAGGCGGGATCAACCCCGCCAGCTTGATGGCTTTACGGATCTCATACTCGGTCACACCGAAGAAATCGGCAACAAGTTTGCGGGCGTTGTACCTTTGGCGATTTTCGCCAAAGGTCTCATCGTCGATCACCTGCCCCAACTTTTGGCGATTCTCGCCAAAAGTTTCTTCATTGATTGTCGCTCCCAACTTTTGGCGATTCTCGCCAAAAGTTGCTGAGGTCTGTGCTGCGTTCCGCTGGCCGTGGCGATTGTTCTCCTTGAGCAAGGCCCGGTACGCCTTGCCACGCTCTATGATGGTAAGATCCTGCCGCCGCAGAAGGTTCGTGGCAACAGCAATGGAGACTGCTCTTGCATCATCGGCGTTCACGACTTCAGCAGGGATCGTTGTGTGTCCAGTCAGCCGCCACGCTTCAGTACGGTTATGCCCTGCGAGGATCTCATAGTCCTCGCTTTCGGGAATGGGGCGCACAATGATCCTCTCATAGATGCCCTGCTCTGCAAGCTGCTGTGAAAACGCCTTGAGCTTCTCCTGCGGATATGGGTGAAAACCAATATCCGCAGTGAAAAATGGACGGAGCCTGTCCAGCGGCAGATCACAAAATTTTGAGGCGGACGATGCCAGCTTGCCTTGGAACAGCACCTCATAGGCTTCATCGCCTACTGTGACCTCCGCCGCTTGCTGTGTCGCGCTCATGCGCCGTTTCAGCAGGTCGTTCATATCGCGTTTAGCCAAGCTGAAGCACCTCCTGCGCGAGACTGCGATAGGATTCCGCCGCCGGATTTCGCGGTGCATAATCGAGAATGCTCATGCCTGCCGCAGGACACTCCGCGACTTTGATGGTCTGCTCGATGGGCCGCTCAAACACCCGAAGGCTGTCACCATACAGCTCTGCGACCGCGGTGCGGACGCTCTGGCAGAGCTGCGGCCGGGATTGATACATGGTAAGAAGAATGCCCGCAACCTCTAACTTTGAATTGAAGCGGCTCTGCACATTTTTGACCAGCTCCAGCACATCGGGGATGCCCTCGCTTGCAAGGAAGTGTGCCTGCACGGGAATGATGCAGTAATCCGCTGCAGCAAGCGCGTTGACGGTCAGCAGCTCATGCTTCAAGCCGCAATCAATGACGATATAATCATATTGTTCACGGAAAGCATCCAACAGCTTGTCCATCATCATTTCGCAGGATGTATCTATCGCTTCCGCCGTGTTGTACTGCGAAAGCTGCATGACCTGTAAACGTGCTGCAGCGTCTGCCAGCCGCTTATTGGCAGGAATCAGGTCAATGCTGTTCTCTGTATGTATCACGGTACGGGGAAGATGAAGCTCCAGATCCTCCGGCGAATCAATTTGGACGAGCAGCAGCTTTGCCAGCGTGTTCTTCTGTTCGCCGGGCGTGTAGCCCAAAGCCGAGGTAAGGTTCCCCTGCGGATCGTTGTCGATCAGCAAGACCTTTCTGCCTTCTGCGGCAAGTGCAGCCCCAAGGTTCAATGCGGTCGTGGTCTTTCCTACGCCGCCCTTAAAATTGGTAATTGTGATAATCATGATTCTGTTCTCCTCTTTATTACTTGAACGGAAACAGTAAGGCAAAATCCTCGTTTGCAATAGATTTGCAAAAGGAATAAAATTATTTGGCTTTTGCAAAAAAAGCTATCATTAGATAACAAAATCCGGGCTATTTGCAATTTGAGCCTGCAATGCCTCTTGGTAAAGGCTTTACAACAAAAAAACCCCCGGATTATGAGCTTCTTTGTTAGAAACTCATAACCCGGAGGTCGGAGGTTCAAGTCCTCCTCCCGCAACCATCTTGAGTGACCAAAATAGATACACTCACCTGAAACCCTTGAGAAATCAGGGGTTTCAGCGTTTTTATG
>ENA-UEYI01000159-UEYI01000159.1-human-gut-metagenome-genome-assembly--contig:-NODE-159-length-67751-cov-6.044478_pt1 | contig 67751 bp, 50 predicted proteins | sample MGYA00242900_ERZ507916 | MGnify/ENA primary metagenome ERZ507916 (study PRJEB26167, sample SAMN06115521) | human gut metagenome | host: Homo sapiens | place: China:Chongqing | collected 2015-09-02...
GACATTATGACACGGCTGAAATTGAAGACCTACCAAGATACCTACGCCATTGCGATGGCAAAGTACGGATTGCAGCGTGGCATAGACGGTTCAACGGCACGGCACAAGTCCACGCAGCAGTATTATCGGGACACACAGAAACTTGTCGATAGCCTCAAAGCGGAAGTGGTAGATTTGCAGGAGCGGAAAGAAGCGGCACGGCAGGAACTCCGCCAAGCCAAGAAAGAGGTGCAGACTGAGAAACTGAAAGGCGCAGCCACGACCGCAGCGACCAACATAGCCGAGAGTGTCGGTTCTTTTTTCGGCAGCAACAAGGTCAAGACGCTGGAGAGGGAGAACAAGAATCTGCATGAGCGTGTATCAGAACTTCAAGAAGAAGCCCGACAAAGGGAACAGCAACAGGCGAAACACATACAGGAGATAACAGACGCTTACGAGCTGCGACACCGCAAATTGTCCGAGTTTACAGACTTTGTGAAACGCTACTTCCCATATGTGGAGAAGCTGATACCGACAATAAATTTCCTGCGTGAACGCTTGGGCTTCAATGACGATATTATCCGAAGATTATGCACATTCAAGGACGTTCCCATAAAAGGCAAGCTACATTCTTCCGAGTTCAACCAAGGCTTTGAAACCCAACGTGCCGTCTGCTCCATTAAAGAGGATGAAAATGGAAAGTTCGATTTCAAGATTGATGGAGTATCACATATAAGCTGGTTCAGAAAGAAGATGAACGAGTTTAGGGAAGCTATCGGAATACCGAAACCAAGACAAAACAGAGGTATGCAACTGTAAATCAAAATAAAGTCCGTGATTGTTGAATGACATATCACGGATTTTTTGTACTTTTGCACTCGGATTGAGGCAACTCTATCCAAGACATAAGAAAAAGAAGCGTTATGCTTTCTTGTAAGTCGAGAACGTAGGAAATTCAAGACACTGCACAAGGATGGCATAGTGGTTCTCACGCATATAGCGTGGGCTGCTATACTACATTCGTGCATTTAGGTTTCCTACGACCTTCGACTTAGAATGTTGCATTGGTAGTCCACGTTTCTGCATTTGAGCATCCGCTTCTTTGGGCTAAGAAGCAAAAAAGAAAACTATATGAAACAAAAAGTTCCACTATCAAAAATGAACATGACAAAAACGCTATTATCAGTTATGCTTTGTTGCTGTTGCAGCATTATGGCTTTCGGGCAGAACATGACCCAAGAAATTGAAAAGATTATCAAAGGGAAGCAAGCGTCTGTCGGGGTAGCAATTATCCATAATGACGATATAATTGCCATTGCCAACGAGGACAAATATCCCACTATGAGTGTATTCAAATTCCATATAGCAGTGACAGCTCTGAAAAAAATGGAAGCAGAGAATATTCCGCTGGACAAAATGGTGTATATCAAACAGAAAGAAATGCTGAAAAACACGTATAGCCCGTTAAGGGATAAATATCCCGACCAAGGGATTCGTATATCTTATAGGGATATAATCAAATACACAGTATCGATTAGCGACAACAACACATGCGATTGGTTAATAAGGTTTGTTGGTGGTATTGATAAAGTGGACTCCTACATAAAATCTCTTGGGATAAAGGATATGAATTTCACGGAGACAGAGGAAAGCATGCATACGGACATTATGTTATGCTACAACAATTGGAGCACACCATTAGCTATTGCGCAATTGCTCAAGAAACTTCATACAGAAAATATTTTGACAAAAGAGCATTTTGCGTTTTTAGAGACAGCCATGCTTGATTGTGTGTCTGGCAAGAACAAACTAATAGCGGGGTTGCCTACCGATATAAAATTTGGGCATAAAACGGGACGTTCTAACCGAACTGCTGATGGCATACAGATAAGCGAGGGAGATGCAGGAGTGATATATCTTCCCAACGGTGAGAAGTGCTACATTGTCGTTTTGATAAAGGATTCTCGTGAGTCTGATGATGATAACGCCAAAATAATGGCAGATATATCAAATATAGTTTATCGTCATTTGAATAAATAAAAATCCAATTGTAATGAATCAAAGTCTCTAACATATATTTGTTGGAGACTTTTTGTTAAATTTCATATCGGAAAAGTGTGCGTTTCAATAAAAAGTAATAACTTTGCAAATGAAAGAGTTATTTGACAGTATAGCACCGCAAAACGCTGAAAATAGCACAGTTGCTAACTCGTTACCACTGTTTCTCAAATACTCAGTTAAATGTTTATTCTTCAAACGGTTATATTAAACCGTTGAAAATCTAAAATAATCTTGCAACCGAAAGGGGCATTTGTAAAACCGCCTTCTATCTCTTCTTTTATACTGCGCGAATGACGACCTATCAATGATTCGAATCGTTCCTTATAGCTGAACTCCGCACGCGAATGTCCTACAAAGTCGAGTACGGTGAGATGGTCTTTATCTTTATGCAAACGAAGTCCTCTACCAAACTGCTGAATAAACACCGTAGCACTTTCTGTAGGACGAAGAAAGAGGATGGTATCAACTTCTGGAATATCTACACCCTCATTAAAAAGGTCAACTACAAACAGATAGTTAATTATTCCTGCTTGCAATTGCTTCTTCACAAGATTACGATGGTGAGCGCTATCATCGCTAGTCAGTACGTCGGTCTTTAATCCTGCTAACGTAAACTTGGCATTCATAAACTTGGCGTGCTCCTTGTCTACACAGAAGCAAAGCGCACGCACTTTATGCAGACGAGTGCTTCCGATATACTCTTGCATCTTCTTCAAAATAAGTCCCGTACGGAAGTCGTTCTGCGTATAAACGCGCGATAGTTCTGAAATATCATAACCGTGCCCGCTCCATTTCACCTCTGATAAGTCTACATTATCCGGTATGCCATAATAATGGAAAGGCGCAAGTAATCCTGCGTTCAAAGCTGCCGGCAAACGAATCTCAGCCGAAATGTGGCCATCGAAAAATACGGTGATATCCTCTTGTTCGTTGGTACGTTCTGGTGTTGCCGTCAGTCCAAGCAATATCTTTGGCTTAAAGTACGTAATAAGCTTGACGTATGTAGGAGCCACGATGTGATGTACCTCGTCTACTACCATATAATCGTAATAATCTTCGGTTAGATTCAGACCGTCCAGTCGATTACGCAACGTATCCTTGCTGGCGAAAACATGCTGATAGTTGGAAGGTTCGTTATTGCCATCCCACACACTGCCGAAATTAGGGTCGTCTAGCACAATACGGAACGTCTGCATGGCCTGACGCAAAATCTCCTGACGATGTGCAATAAAGAGGAAATGGCAGTCGGGATGCGCCTCACGATAACGCTTAAAGTCGAAAGCTGCGACAACCGTCTTTCCTGTTCCCGTAGCAGCTACCACCAGATTACGAAAATGTCCGTGTACATTTCGCTCTACATCTAATTTTTCTAGAATCTCTTGCTGATAATCTTTGGCACGCATCAAATCGAGAGCCGAAAAATCGAGCAAAGGAATTTCCCAATCTGTTCCAAGTGCCTTCTTCAGTCGCTCGTCGCTTACACCGGGTATGAAATCCTCGAACGTAGTGTCGCACCAATATGTCTCGAATGAATTTCGAACTTCCTCTATTACCTGAGGCAGTTCGAACTGAGTAGCCTTGAAATTCCACTCTTTTCCGTCTTTCAATGCATAATGAGAAAGATTGCTGGAGCCAATATATGCTGTATGAAAGCCTGAATTGCGAAGAAATATGTATGACTTGGCATGTAGGCGGTCTTGTGTCCCGTCGTACGAAATCTTGATTTCGGTGTTAGGCAGCGTAGCAAGTCGAACTATGGCATCATAATCTGTAGCTCCAGTATAGGTAGTCGTAATAATACGTAATTTCTTACCTTCGCTTGTGAATTTGCGCAAACTATTCCAAAGCAGATTTAATCCGCTTGTTTTGATAAAAGATACCACCCAACATATCTCGTCGGCACATAGAATTTCGCGGTTCAACTCGCTCTCCATATCGGAAGGACCTCTGCCTCCCAAAAACAGTGCGCTTCGACTCAATGATGTAACGGGCGTAATGGCCCTCAAATGTTTCTCTATATCCGGATATTCACAATTCGTACGGTCTACTACGGCAGTAAGGATACTTTTCTGAGCATCTATCAAATCGAGTTCCGCATCATCTACGCTAAACTCCCTTCCTAACGTCTTAATGACCGAGTTTACAAAATCAGTGTATTTATTTACGTTCAGGTCTTCTGGACTTCCCACAAACGCTATTTCGATGAGACGCTGCAGATATTTGCTCAGAATATGCACTGCGTCATCTTTCGATATAATTTTCTTTCCTATATAAAAACGTTCAGTGTCTACCTTATCCAACTTCAATTGAAAGAGGCGATTTATTATCTGCTCGTAAACACCGGTCGATATACTAGTGTCCTTCATAATCTATGATTATTTAGCAAATTTTATTCTTATCCACATCCATCTTGGAATGAAACTCCAAGCCGCTACGAGCAGACGATAACGCCAGTCTATAGTCACTATCTCTTTGCCGTGCTCTATAGCCTTAACAATGGTACGCGCTACACTCTCTGCCGACAGTTGCAAGGGGAAATGACTTCCGGCTATCAAATCGGTAGCCACAAAGCCCGGACGGATATCGGTGATGCGTATTTTCAACCCCCTCATTCGGGCTTGCTGCGAAAGGCATTCCAAATAATGCGACTGGAATCGCTTGGTAGCCGAATAAGCCGGCGCTGCACCAAGACCGCGCGTACGGGCTATTGAGGTAATGCAGGCGATACGTCCCTCCTTATTATTATCTGCCAACCAACGGTATGCCGCCGACACCATGCGGGTAAAACCTACTGCATTGGTCTCTACCGTCTTCATTTCACGGTCTATGTCAAGTTTGCAGTTCTCCCACCCTATGCCCGAGCTATGAAAATAGAGATCCATGCCGCCAAGTTCGGCTATAAGTTCACGGAGTTTTATAGGCGCATTCTCATCGTTCACATCTATCTGTCGGTAGGTAACAATGCCTTCTGTCGATTTTACAGCCTCAGCAAGACGCTCTACACGTCGGCCCGCCACACCAACTTTATATCCTCGTTTTGCAAGAAGACGAGCCACTTCAAGTCCTATTCCCGAAGTAGCGCCTACAACTATTGCTTTTTTCATTTTTTGTGCCATGTATTTCAGTTTACGCAGCCATACAAAAACGATTGTCGCCGCATTCTAAGAGGCTAAAGTTACATAGATTTATCATACGGCAAATGATTTTAGCTTCAAATTCATGTTGTGATTAAGAAAAAAAACGACTAAGTGCATCAATGATAATAGCCTCAACTAAGATTGTTGGTTTGGATTTGATTCTAATCTTATGATTTTTGGGGTTGGATTAAAAAAACTACAATTCTAACCACTAATATACATCCACTTAACAACATCAATCTGCCAATCCTTGTTTTAAAACAGCTTTACTTTAATAAAAATTTTTCATTATACATTTGAATATACAAACAAAAGTATTAGTTTTGTATTGTACCTATATCTTTATCTTTTAAAGAGATCATTAATATTAACGTTTAACTTTAAGCCTAAAAACTATGAACAAGATTAAAATGATGTTTTTGGCGGCAACAGGACTTATGTTTACATCATGTGCCACTATTCTTTCAGGAGGAAGTCCCAAAGTTACAATTGATGGAAATATCAGTGAACCCGTGACAATCACAACTGCCAAGCAAGTATATGAAAACGTCACACTTCCTTGTGTAGTAAAAGTAAATAGACATAAGATTGACGAGCAACGCATACAAGTACGGTCCGCAACACAGCGCTATAGCGATGTGGTACTCACTAAAAAGATAAATGGTGTAACTTGGGCGAACATCCTTTTAGGTGGCTTGATAGGATGGGGAATTGACTTATGTACAAATTGTGTAAGCAAACCAGAGCAAACGATGTTCTACGTACATCCGGTAGAAAACACACAGCCAAGTCAGTCACAAACAAATAATGACAATATCACAAAAGAAGTAGAGTAAAACAAGCATCTTTAAACTAAAGATGTCAACCATTAATACACAACAATAGCGGCTGTAACTATAAACCATATAGTTGTAGCCGCTATTATTCTATATATCCTTACCGATTATCGAATTTAAAAATCACTTAATTCTGACGGACTGAACTTTATAATACACACATTACCCGATATATCTCCTACATATCTGTATAAAATACCAGTATCAGCATTCTTGCATACACTTACCATCTGCTTTATTGTTGGGTCTGAACCAGATAAAACCTGTTTCAGATTAGCTTTTATAGACTCCCTGTTTTCCTCTATACTCGCCATAGAAATAGAACTTTCGTCTATGCTGTAATTATAAACAAAATTATCTCCTTCAAGAGAAGCCGATGATAAGGTTGTCAATTCATCAACCTGCATCGGACACTGAGCATTTGTAGATGTTACATAGATTTCCAACAAGTCACGAGGCGAAATAGGGTCAATCTTTCCGTCAGCCAAATCACGTACCTCATCCTTCGAAACTTTAATCTTAACATTTTGATTCGTGCCCTCGGTTTGCAAAACAATCGTAATCTTTGAGTCGGCTTTAGCTATTACTTTCATCATCTTAATACCATCCTCCGACTCAGCCCATGATCCTAACATCGCTCTTTTAAGAGTGTTTTTCAGTTTGTTTAAGGCTGAAATTTTTATAGGCATATCTTTACTAATCGTCATTGTAAAAACGACTTCATCTTCATCCTCATTAAATTCCATGCTTGATATCTCGCCAAACATACCCAAGTCAATAGGACACTCTGAGTTAACTGATTCAACATTGGCACGCAATTCTTTCTTCGATAAATCACAAGAACAGAAAGTCATAGACGCCAAAAGCATAAATGCCACAAAAAGAATATTTTTCATACACTCAACCCTAATTCGTGTCGGGCACAACTTCTAAAAGACACGTATATTATTACATTATTCTATATCAACTCTCGCTACTTCATCCACATTATTAATCTCGCTAATGCTGTCAATGGCTTGCTGCAACTCTTCGGCGGAATGTACCTCAAAGTCTACTGTGGTTTCCACAATGCGGTCTTTTGTCTCTGTGACGAGCTTTGAGATAGACAGATTTTGCTTTTCCGTTACGCAAGCCACCACATCACTAAGCAGATGATGACGGTCTACACCGCGTATGCAGATACGCACAGGAAATAGGAATCTATCGTCCTCCTCAAAATTAACCGCCACAATAGAGTCGCCCTGCTCCGAAGCTAATCGTATAGCAGAAGGACAGTTGCGCTTATGCAAGGTAATTTTTCCGTCAGCACCCTTGAATCCTATTACTTCATCCCCCGGCAGAGGATGACAACACGTACATCGTTTATACTCCATCACAGGACGGTTGGCAAAGAAACTGCCAAGACTGCGCTTAGCCTTATAGGTCAACACATGACCGAACCAATCAGCTTCGGGCATAGCATCATCGGCAGTTCCTATCTCTACACAGTCGCCACGATGAAGTACCGTCTTTACCGAAGACAGCTTACCGTTTACGCGTGCATAAACAGCATGAAGCCCCACCTGGGTATGAATTTCAAAAGCGAAATCGAGCGCCGTGGCGTCCTTTGGAAGCACTATGCATCTTCCTTTTGGTGTGAAAGCGATTATGTTATCATAATAGAACGATGCCGTAACACCATCCATGTAATCCATTTCATTGGTGTGGAAAGCGATGTCTTTAAGCACCTCCTTGAACTTCTCAAGCCAAGCCTTTACGTTCTCTTCTGTACGCTCGGCCGTACAACCAAAACGGTTATTGCGTATCATACGCTCTGACGAGATATGTATCTCTTCCCACGTGCCTTGCGTATTTAGCACCTTGACGTGGAAACTCTGATAACCGTTCTCCTTGGGCGCATTGATATAGTTTACTACAGAGCATGGACGCTCCTTGAAATTGTCTGAAAGCACGGAATAAATATGCAGACTCATTTTTTTCTCCTCATGCAATCCGTCGGCATTATAAATAATGCGTAAGTAGTGTTTGCCGTCAACATGATGGAAGTCGCATCCATGAGCCTGCATCTTGCGCCAGATACTGTAAGGCGAACGCATACGCAACTCGATGCGAGCCTCAATGTCATTGGCCGCCAATATCTCCTGTGCCTTGGCTACGAAAGCATCTACATCATCCTTTTCTGCCAACTGCAGCTCGGCCAACTGTTTCTCTAACTTGTCATACTCACGAGGACAGCGGTAACGGAACGACAAGTTCTCAAGCTCTGTCTTCACATTATACAAACCGAGACGATTAGCCAAAGGCGCATAGAAATAGTCGGTCTCAGAAGCTATCTTCATCTGCTTGTCGGGACGCATACTGCTCAATGTCCTCATATTATGAAGACGGTCGGCCAACTTCACCAATATGGCACGCACATCAAACTGCACCGACGATAATATCTGACGGAAATTATCTACCTGCTTAGACTTATCGTACTTAGCCTTCTTCTGCTTTGTAACCACCCCAACAAGAAAAGCCACGTCATCGCCAAAACGTTCGCGGATATCATCAATAGTATATGGGCAATCTTCTATCACGTCATGGAGGAATGCCGCCATCACCGGGTTTGCTCCCAAGCCCATCTCCTCGGCTACGATACGCGCCACGGCTATGGGATGTATAATATACGGCTCGCCAGTTTTACGCTTCTGGTCCTTGTGAGCCACCGCCGCAAAGTTATACGCCGCACGTACCATCTTCATTTGCTCTTCGTCCAGTCGCTTAGCCAACATCGTGAAAATACTCTCCACGCTGGCCTGAATCTTCTCTTCATACATTCTTTCCATATCCGTATTGTTTTAGCAATTAATTATGTATTTATCACCCGCCATTTTCATGCAAATATATCTTTTTTATCTGATTTACATCAATATTGGCGTGTAATATAAATGACTTATTTTTAGAGAATATAACCACTCTACTAACATAAATTAAGCATAATATTAAACAAAGTCGTCTTACTTCGAACGGTGTTAACGTTCGTATCGGTCGGTGTGAGCGTGCGTATCGGTCGGTGTGAGCGTGCGTATCGTTCGAAGTGAGACGACTTCATCATTATGGCAGAGCCAATACAGACTATGATAAAACTTAAATTATTTCTTCATGATAACAAAGCCATAGCTCCATTCATGCGGAGTGATGGTATATTCAGGATGTACCTGCGCACCCCAAGTATTATCGCCTCCTACACCCATCTGCTTGTGGTCGATATTTACCCATACCATATCTTTCTTATCGATGCAGCCGCCATGACGACGCTCTATCATCGACGGAACGTAGTACAAGTCTTCTTGAGGGAAGTTCCATGCGCTTATGCTGAGAGGTTCATTTCCTTCTACTTTAATGCCTTGACCGTCTTTAGAAGCAAGGGTAAACCAGCGGACATCGCACTTATTGGCGGTTTCCTGAGCTCTTACGTACGGATGATATTGTTCCCATACGCTGGCAGAGTACTTGCCGATAAGGTAACCGCTCTTACGGTCGGCATAGTTTTCCTGAGGTCCGCGGCCCAACCAAGTCATTTGGTCGTAGTCTTTCTTCAGTATCATGCGCATACCAAGACGAGGCATTTCAGGCAATGGCTTGTTGCCCGGAATAAAGTGCATATTCACACCAATATTTCCGTTGGGCAATACTTCGTAAGTCACCTCTAACTGCGATTCTTGCTCGGGCATATCAAACGACGCTACTATCTTAGCCTTGTTTTCTGCGCTTGCGACCTCATCCTTAATGCTCTTAAGTACCATCTTGCTGCCGGCGTACTGCCAAGTAGCGCATCGTTCTTGGGTACCGTTGGCTACGTCGTTATCTGTAATGCCACGCCAGAAGTTTGGTTGCAAGCCTGCTATCAGCATCTCCTTACCGTCGTATTTCAAAGATGTCATCTCGCCGCTCTTCTTTGAGAAGGTAACGCTATATCCTGTGCCATTGATAGAGATTTCGTCGGCAGTCTCTGTCTTTTTAAGCTGTCCGGCTGATACTTCTGCTTTCTTAACCAGCCGCACGGGCAACTGCATTTGCTCTATGGCAACCTCGTGTCCAGCAGGAATGGCTCCGCTAAGTTTCTTGCTATAAGCACGCAGAGTCAAGAAGTACTCTTTATCGGCAGCGGCAGGCAGTGCGTCCATCGGAATCTCCACTTCTCCGCTTGTGTGAGGCAAGAGATAAGGGAAGTCCATCTTACCGCTCTTTAAAGTTTCGCCATTCGCTTCTACCGCCCAAGCCAACTGATAGTTATCTAATGTGATATAATCGAATCTGTTGGTTACCTTGATGCGATTCTGCATAAACGGAACAGCCTCAAAAGCGATGTTCTGATATACGTGTTTCACCTCCCAGATGTGAGGATGCAGAGAGCGGTCGGCTGCTACCAATCCGTTGGCGCAGAAGTTTGAGTCGTTCACTACGCCTACATATCCCATATCACCGCCGTAGCCCCAGAACTTATGTCCTTTATCGTCGGTCTTAGCAAAGGTCTGGTCTACCCAGTCCCAGATAAATCCGCCCTGCAACTGATCGTACTTATAAATAAGGTCCCAATAATCTTTCAAGTTACCTTCGCTGTTACCCATAGCGTGAGCGTATTCACAGAGGATAAGTGGACGAGCGTCGCGCTGATTTACGTGACGACGCAAAGCCCAGATGCGGGCGTACATCGGACAGTAGATATCCGACTTGGCGTTATATCCTCCGCCTTCGTACTGCACCGGGCGAGTATTATCCATCGCTTTAGCCATATCGTAAATTTTCTCGAAGTTAGGTCCGTAACCGCTTTCGTTACCCATAGACCATATAACGATAGAAGTATGATTGCGGTCGCGCTTAATCATGCGGTACATACGGTCGTGGAAAGCCGGATACCAGTCTTCCTTATCGGCAAGTCCTTTATATTCCGTATCAAGGATACCGTGACATTCTATGTTAGCCTCGCCCACTACGTAAAGTCCGTATTTATCGCACAGTTGATACCATTCAGAATAGTTGGGATAATGAGAAGTACGCACGGCATTGATGTTGAACTGCTTCATCATCTTCACATCTCTCGCCATATCTTCTACGGTAAGTGTTCTGCCATGCACGGCATCGTGTTCCTGACGGTTAACACCCTTAAAGGTAAGCGCTACGCCATTAACCAGAATTTGTCCGTTCTTCATTTCTACTATACGGAATCCGAAAGGCTGAGCCACACTTTCTTGTACTTTTCCGTTCTTATCTGTAGTGTTGATGACGAGCGTATACAAATAAGGTGACTCCGCACTCCACGGCTGCACGTCTTTAAGCACTTTGGCAAAGTGAATCAGTGTATCTGCAGCAGAAGCGATGTTCTTACTTTCGGTAAAGATTGATTTTCCGTTGGCCGAAAGTATCTTCACTTCTACCTTTTGACCTTTCTGCGGATTTAGCATATTTACATCGAGCCTAAAGTCGCCGTCTTTATAACGATTGACAAGCGAATTTCCCAATACAAAGTCGTTCATTCTACTCTTAGGACGAGCCTGAATAAATACATTGCGTTCTATGCCGCTATATTTCCAGTAGTCTTGGTCTTCCAGATAACTGCCGTCGCTGAAACGGAATACTTTAACCGCCAAACGGTTTGTACCTTTCTTAAGATATTTGGTGATGTCGAAATGAGCCGGCAGGCGACTATCTTCGCTATAGCCTACCATCTTTCCGTTTATCCAAAGATAAAAAGCCGATTCAACGCCTTCGAAGTCCATAATGACATCCATTCCGTTCCAATCCTGAGGCACTGTGAACTCGTGCACGTAATGTCCTACGGGGTTATAGTCCTGCGGTGCGAAAGGAGGATTCGCTTTGAACGGATAAGTAACGTCAGTATAAATAGGTGCGTCGAAGCCTTGCAACTCCCAACTGCCGGGCACATTGATGTCTTGCCATCCGCTTACATCGTAAGATGACTTGAAGAAATCGGTCAAAGCAAGTCCCGGATTCTTAACGAGCTTGAATTTCCACACGCCATTCAATGAGCGTCTGCGCTCGGTCTGTGTGTTCAACTTGAACCGACGCGCGTCGTCCATGCTCAATTGGGTCAATGCCCCGTTCTCGCTTGTAAAAGGCAAGTAGTGAGCGGTCATCGGCATTCGGTTGATATTAGTAACGGTGGCATCCTGCCAAGGGTCTGAAGTCGTTACCTGCGAACCGTCTTTAGCGGCAAAAGCCACCGAGGTATGAGCACAGTACAAACCCAGACACATAATGAAAGAGCTGAATAATCGTCTCATAATATGAATTACATAAAGGTTATTATCATAAAGAACATAGCTACAGAAGTATTAATAGACCGTGTTAAATCATAGTATTTAAAAATACAATCATCGCTATGTTTTCAGCTGATAAAGATATAGAGTTTTATCGTACAGCTGATAATTTTTACATATTTTTCTTGTCGCAGTGCGAGGAAATAGAATGACTCCGAAATCTTGATAGTTCCTATAAATAATTAATAGTCTATATATTGCACTGTAATTACATTATTTATACTTTTGACACAAGAAATAACCAAACTACCAAATAACAATAACATAATACCCGATACAATATGAGATTCTGTCCTAACTGTGGTAGCAAGAATGCCGACGACGCCAAATTCTGTATTTCTTGCGGAAATCCACTCGCCGCAAGAAGAACTACGGCTCGTCCGCATCCTAAAAAAGGAAATGCCATTTCAAACTTCTTCTCTGATTATATAGGCACTAATAACGATGATTTGAACTGGAAGATTCTATTCACCGACATATTCAAATCGCACACTCGCGAAGAAGCGGAAGAAATTTTCATCTGCGGTACGAAAAAGACAACACCACCGCCATCGTCTATTCTAAGCGAGATGCCTAAGCCTTGGTTCTACAGCCGTGTATTCGCAGTTTTCAGCATTGCAGCCGTACTTTTATGGATTTGCTGCACATCTTTCCAAAACTCAAATACGCTACCCGGACTTATTATGCTGGGGTCATTGGCTGTTCCATTATCAGTAATGATAATGTTTCTGGAGCTTAACGTCTGGAAAGATTATAGTCTATATAACGTAATAATAGTATTTTTGATAGGCGGATGCGCATCGCTTGTGGCCACCTTATTTATTATAACCCTATTCCCTACCGGAGAGTTGGATTATGTGGGAGCTTTCCTTACGGGATTGTTCGAAGAAGCAGGTAAGGCAATCATCGTTTATCTGTTTTTAAAGAGAATGCATCGTCCTACTATTCTGCGTGCCTTGCTTATAGGGGCATGTGTAGGAGCGGGATTCGCAGCGTTCGAGTCGGCTGGCTATTCATTCAACTGCTTTCTTGCCGGAGGATTCTCTTTTATGATGAACAATATATTTTTAAGAGGCTTCTTGGCTCCGGGCGGACATGTGGTATGGGCTGCCATATCTGGAGCGGCTATGGTAATAGCGTCTAAAGCGGCGGCAAAGCCTATCGATTCATATATATTTTCCGACTCACGATTTCTAAGGTTATTTGCCATACCGGTAGTATTACACGCTCTTTGGGACTGCCCACTGTGCAGTGCCATACTTCCGGAGATTTATGCCGGACCTATATTCCTTCTGGTATGTGCATGGATAGTAATACTCTTACTTATTAATATGGGATTGGCAGAAGTTGCCCAAATAAGCAGAAAAAGTTTAAATCAATAGTTGCGCCCGACACGATTTAGGGTATACTGATATGTTTTGTCCAAACTGCGGAAAGAAAAATAACGATAACAGTAAGTTTTGCATGAATTGCGGCAGTCCGCTAAAAATGAACGACTCGCCACAAGAAGTCCACACACGCCCCACCGCTAGACGCGCAACTCAAAGCAGGACCTCTTCTTCGGGTACAATACTTATTAATATCAGCAAAGCGCTTGTTGCTCTTTCTATAATCGCCACAGCACTTTTCGCTTTCTCTATTTCGTCTTACGATTTTAATGTAAGAAACAAAACAGACGACAGTTATTGGGGACCGGGAGAACATTGGATTTGCGTAACGGCTGCTCCCACTATGCTCCCTTCGGATATCTTTGGTATATCCGCCTCGGATGTTGTATACAGAAATGAAGTTCCAGCTACCATAGAACGATTAAAGCTGAAAGCTGAAAAAAGATATTTAAAGCAAACTAAGGAGCTTACCACCGGCAGCTGTGCAGCCGTTGTCATTACATTCTTATTTCTTACGCTTGTTAAAAAACTCAGTCGCTAATAATAATCGGGACATAAAACGTACAAAACGCCCCAAAAAGAATAATTCAAACATCTTTTTAGACGATATACGTACCTTATAATATTTATTTATTACGTACCTTTGTACAGTCATTAACAAAAAGCATACTTATGAAACCAACTTTATTTGTTCTAGCTGCTGGCATGGGAAGCCGCTACGGAGGCTTGAAGCAGCTCGATGGACTGGGTCCAAATGGAGAAACTATCATGGATTACTCAATTTTCGACGCTATCCGCGGCGGATTTGGTAAACTAGTTTTTGTTATCCGTAGAGATTTCGAAGAAGATTTCCGCAAAATAATTGTCAGCAAATACGAAAACCATATTCCGGTAGAAGTAGTATTTCAGGATATCGACAACTTGCCAGCAGGATTTACTTGCCCGGCAGACCGTAAGAAACCTTGGGGTACTAACCACGCTGTGTTGATGGGTAAGGACGTTATCAAAGAACCTTTCGCAGTTATCAACGCTGACGACTTCTACGGACGCGACAGCTTCGCAGTTCTTGGCAAATACTTGTCTGAACTTCCAGAAGGATCTAAGAACGACTACTGCATGGTAGGTTTCCGTGTAGGTAACACATTGAGCGAAAGCGGTACAGTAGCACGTGGTGTTTGCTCTACTGACGACAAGGATTGCTTAGCTACAGTAGTAGAACGCACAGAAATCATGCGCGTAAACGGTGCTGTTTCTTACAAAGACGAAAACGGTGAATGGGTAGCTATACCTGACAATACTCCTGTTTCAATGAACATGTGGGGATTCACTCCTGACTATTTCAAATATTCTGAAGATTTCTTCGTGGAATATCTGAAAGAAAACATCGACAAACCTAAAGCAGAATATTTCATTCCGTTGATGGTTAACAAATTGATTAACGAAGGTACATCAACAGTGAAGGTTCTCGATACTACTTCTCACTGGTTTGGCGTTACTTACGCTGCCGACCGTCAAGGTGTAGTAGATAAGATTCAGGCTTTGGTAGACGCTGGAGAATATCCTTCTAAATTGTTCTAATTCTAGAAATAAGATTTTCTGAATAATATAGGGCTGTGTAGAAATCATTTCTGTACAGCCCTTACTTTTTAACTCCTAATATTATTACGATATGATACGCGAAGTCAGAGAAGCAGACTGCAGAGAAATAACCGAGATATATAATTATTATGTGGCCAACAGCATAGCTACGTTCGACACTATACCTGTAACGGAACAGCAGATGCTGGATAATATAAGGAATATCGCGACTGACTATCCTTATTATATATATAAAATAGACGGAACGATAGCCGGATATTGCTATGCGCATTCATGGAAAACAAGAAAGGCTTGCCAACTTACGGCGGAAACTACCGTATATATAGCGCCTCAACATACGGGTAAAGGCATAGGACAGCTCTTAATGAAACGCCTAATCAAAGAATGTAGAAACAGAAAATTACATGCCTTGATAGCGTGCATCACAGCCGAGAATACCGGCAGCTGCATAATGCATGAAAAATTAGGATTTAAAAAGGTATCGGCTTTCCATGAAGTGGCATTCAAGGCAGGACAATACTTGGGAGTAGCCGACTATGAATTGATTCTATAAAAAAAGTAAAGGGCCACCGCTTACGATGACCCTTGTTACAAAAGCTCACATTCTCTCTCTCTTTTACTCGTTGAATGCTTATTTCCTTTAGGCTTTAGAAATACATATATTTATATCCCACATTTGTATTTCTTGAATCATTATTCCTTTGCAAATATAGTTTTTGAACGCTATACAGCAGAAATATTTCGGCTCCTATTTTTTGAGTCGACTATATTTCTTGACCCAAATCAATGCCGGCACAGACTGATTACTTTGTGGGGAACAATCCTTCTACCAAACTATTCAGATAAACTTCCAAATTAGTGTAGCTTGGGCTGAGATTGTATTTCGCTCCATCCGACTTATCGTTTGGATTCAAACCGTATTTTTTCTCCCACTCATCTGGAATACCGTCGCCATCTGTATCTACAGCCGCTGTTCCGTTTGCATAATTAGGCCAACCTTCCACATCAGACGGTTTATCTATCATTCCCAAAGTACCGCCATTGGTGCCTTCGTGAGTATATGTACCTTTGCGGGTCTCTTCTACTATACGAGTGTCTACGGCATCGCGCCTATATGAAGCTCCCGCAAGACTCAATACAGATTCGAATGCATCTTTAGCCGACTGCAATGAAGCGTGTTCTGCTATCTCAAACGCTTTCGTTACCAACAAATTGCCCTTGTCTGTAAATTCGCTCTTCATCGCCAAACCTAATGTATTGTCGGAATTCACATTATCCAATGACTTACGCTGCTTGTCACTAAGCTTATCGCAAGTGTTATCCATATAGTTCCCGTCAAAATAGAAATGCCCATACACTCCTTTTTGATTCTTATTCTTACCATCGTCTTCGTACGCAGTGAAAAGACGGTTGTAAGTAGACTTGGTGGCGGTATAAGGACCAGGTTTATAATAGTTATTCAAGAAGTTATAGCTTCCACCTTCGCCAGCATAGGCACCTTCTGAACCATAGTTATATATCACATTATTAAACAGTTCTACTTTTTCTTTTTCAGGAGTACCTGTATAACGGCTTCCGCACAAACGAGGAGTACGGTTGGTGTGATGCGCTAACAAGTTATGATGGAATGAAGCTCCTTCTCCACCCCAAATACCACCGTAACCATGCGCTCCCTTTTCGTGAATTGAATTAGCAAGGCTTTCGCTAATAATACACCACTGCAGTGTAAAGTTGGTGTTTTTATAAAAAGTAGCACACTCGTCAGTACTCCAGCTCATAGAGCAGTGGTCAACAATGATTCTGTCATTTCCTTTGTAAGCGTTCATAGCGTCATCGCCATCTTGCTTAATATCGGCTCCCATACGAGAACGGATAAAACGAACTATCACATTGTCGGCCTGAATACCGAATGTATAGTTCTTCAAGCAAATGCCATCACCCGGAGCAGTTTGTCCAGCTATGGTTACATCTCCGTTATTAACTTTCAACGCCGATTTCAGTTCTATAATACCTCCTACAGCGAACACGATAGTACGCGGTCCGGTTTGGTTTATAGCCCAACGAAGAGTTCCCTTAGAACCATCGTCTGCCAAAGAGGTTACTGTAAGCACTGTTCCTCCGGCACCTCCGGTAGTGAACTTACCAGCACCGTCAGCTCCCGGAAATGCGGCGATTTTTGAGCGGTCGGGAGTAGCGTACTCTGTCAACTTGTTATTTTCAGAGCCTGTTGTTCCTGTCTGTCCACCATTAGTTCCTATCTGCCCGCCTGTTGTAATGTCGCCTCCAGGATTATCACTACCACAAGCCATCAAGCCAAAGAACAATGCTAAGCCCGACATGCTGAATTTTATCAGTTGTTTCATATCAATTCTATTACTGTTTTGTATTAAAGAAATTATCTCGTGTTATAAGTTGCGCCTCTTTTTTAGTCAGTACATGCACCCACGGCACACGCTGTTTTACAGAAGCTCCTTCTCCTTTGTTTCCGTATTCGGCATAGCGCACAGTCGCTTCATTCTTCGGATTTCTCCAGTTATCCCATCCTTCGGGACGTATATGCTTACCCATCTCGCAGTCCATGAACACGGTGTAGGCATACGGTCGCCACGGACGGCCTAAAAACACCTTGTCAACTCCAGCTTCGGCAGTCAACCGACATTTGTTGAACACATACCCATAGGCTACATCCTTAGGAGTGGAAGCGGCTGTAATGTATGAATTAATTTTGCTACGTATCTCACAATCTTCAAACCATGCGGAAGCCGATCCGAAGATAAAATCGGTGGTACCTTCTATATAGCATCCCGAAAAGAGAATGCGAGTTCCTGCCCTACCGGTGTATACGGTGTCTTGATTTCCCAAGAAACGGCAACCGATAAAACGTAAACAGTCGCCTTCCGTATGAAGAGCCACCGCCTGCCCCAACCTGGGAGCGTTATTTTCTATCGTCAGATTACGGAAGGTAATATCATTACCATCAACCCTCACTGTAAATGTACGAAAAGTCCCCATATTGTTGATGTTGGCATGGTCGGCATTGGTGATGACAGTGCTGTCCGCCTGCTCTCCAATTAACTCTACATGCTGAATCCACGATGGAACAATCAGCTTTTCATGATACACGCCTTTACGGATATATATCTTCACGTTAAAATCCATAAAAGCGCGTACAGCATTCACCGCTTCGGTTATCGTAGCGTAATCGCCTGTTCCGTCTTGCGCTACAATAAGCTGGCGAGGTTCTACAAACCTACTTTTTTTTTAGGCAAAGCTTCCCATTCTAATGAAGCCATGATAAACGGACCAACAGCCTTAGGGTCGTTATCACGAATCTGCTCCGTGATATAATAGTTATAATCACCCATACGGTAGTTCTTACCGCCCAATCCGGCTACGGCACAAGCTTTGGTTATTGAAATCAATCCTTTATCGTCTACGGTGATAAAATTGTTCAAGATACCTTCATAACCTTTACGTGCTACTGCGAAATAAGACTCGTCTATATATCCCTTACGGAGTGCTTTCAGCAGAGAATAAACGAACATTGCAGAGCAAGAAGATTCCAGATAATTGCCTTTATCTCCGCTGCGGTCCATTACCTGATACCACAAACCTTCGGGACTCTGATATTTCTTCAATGTCTGAGCGATGTGATTGAATATAGCGAGAACAGTGTCTCTTCCTTCTTCATGCACAGGCATATAATCGAGTACATCAACGATAGCCATAGCGTACCATCCCAAAGCACGGCCCCAGCAGTGCTGCGACTGACCTGTTTTCTTATCTGCCCAACGCTCTGTACGGCTCACGTCGCAAGCATGGCGGAAAAGTCCGTTTGCAGGGTCGTATGTATGCTTTGCCACCAACTTAATCTGACGCACTACTTCCTGATAATCCTGCGGTTCGTTGTTGCGGAAAGCATATTCAGCCAAGAAAGGCATACCCATGTACAATCCGTCAAGCCACATCTGGTGCGGATAGATTTTCTTGTGCCAAAAACCGCCATCCTCATTGCGAGGCTGACCGTCGAACTGGCTTCTCAACATATCGAGTGCTTTCTTATATTTCTCCTGATGAGTCTGCTCATAGATTCTGAAAAATATCTTTCCGGAATTAATACGGTCTAAGCTATACTCCTCCTTTTTATATTTAACGATTGATCCGTCGGCATGTACCATTGTGTCGGCGTAAGCCAAGGCATAGTCGAAAATCTTCTTATCTCCATATCTATCGTATACATCGAGCATGGCTCCAAGTTCAAGGCCATGACAATAGTCCCACTTTAACGCAGGTTGAAAATCGAGTCTCCACGCTTCGGGGTAACGTGCCATTTCAGACTCTACCATCCTTACCGACCAAGGTTTCTGTCCGGCAGGGAATTCAGTCTTTGCCTGTATCGTTCCTAAGAAAGAAAGAACGACGCTAATCACCAAAGCCACTAAAATTTTTCTTTGTTTCATGATATAAATTTAAACGGTTAATAATTCTTTCTAAAAGTGTTTTTATCACGATACAAAAGTAAGAGTTAGAGATTTGGCGTGTGTGTATTTTCTGTGTTTTTAATTAGATTATTTGGGATACCGCTTATACATTCCGCACTAAAAGCAACAATTTCAACCATAATTTTAATTGACGCGCCAACACATTCCATCGGGTTACACCTTTAATATTGTGCAAAAACAATTCTATAGACAGCATATTATCGTGCACGATAACGAACAAAATCATACAAAATAGCTTCCAATCGTCAATAAATCAAAAAATTAATTGGCGTTTCGGTCAAAATACTATATTTTTGGACCTAAATATTAATAGTATTAACCCTAAATTACATTTCAAAGGAAGACAATCTTTTAAATTATGGAACAAGTTTTTAGTTATATCATCAGCCTCGGCGCGAGTGTGATGATGCCTATTATCTTTACAGTAATAGGTCTGTGCATAGGTATGAAATTCGGTAAGGCACTTAAATCGGGGCTGTTTGTTGGTGTAGGTTTCGTAGGATTGGGTGTAGTAACCGCATTGCTTACCACCAACTTCGATGCTCCCCTGAAATCTATTTCAGACATTTACGACCTTCAGCTGAAGGTATTCGATATGGGATGGCCCGCTGCCGCAGCTGTTGCATATAACACTGCAGTAGGTGCTTTGATTATTCCTATCTGCTTAGGTATCAATTTCCTTATGCTGATAACAAAAACTACCAGAACAGTCAATATCGACCTTTGGAACTACTGGCATTTCGCATTTATCGGTGCCGTAGCATATTTCGTAATGGGCGAAAGCCTGATGTGGGGCTACTTTGCAGCTATCGTATGTTATATCATTACTTTGGTATGCGCTGACTTGACTGCCGACAAGTTCCAGAAGTACTACGACCTTGAAGGTATCTCTATCCCGCAGCCTTTCTGCCAGAGCTTCACTCCGTTTGCTATCATCATCAACAAGGCGCTCGATTTGATTCCGGGCTTCTCTAAACTCGACATCGACGTTGACGGTTTGAAGAAGAAATTCGGTGTATTGGGTGAGCCGCTCGTACTTGGTGTTATCGTAGGTGCGTTGATTGGTTGGGCTGCTCAAGTAGACATCAAGAAGATTCTTTTCTTGGGTGTTACCATGGGTGCCGTTATGGAACTTATCCCACGTATCACTTCATTGTTTATCGAAGGTTTGAAACCTATCTCTGAAAAGACTCAGGAATTGGTTAAGACTAAATTCAACGGTAAGAAAGTACATATCGGTATGAGCCCCGCTTTGGTTATCGGTCATCCTACTACATTGGTAGCATCGGTTATCTTAATTCCGGTAATCTTGGCTATAGCAGTATTCTTGCCGGGCAATCAGTTCTTGCCTTTGGCATCATTGGCCGGAATGTTCTACTTGTTCCCAATGATTCTTCCTTTCACTAAAGGTAATATCGTAAAGACTTTGATCATCGGTCTTGTAGCTCTTATCATCGGTCTTTACTTCGTTACTGATATGGCTCCTGCATTTACATCTGCAGCAAACGCAGTATTTGCCGCTACAGGCGATAAAGCAGCACACATTCCTGATGGCTTCGAAGCCGGAGCACTCGACTTTGCTTCTTCACTCTTCGGATGGTTAATCTATCACGGCGTGAAATTGGAATACGTAGGTATGGGTGTATTGAGCATCATCACCATCGGTATGATGTTGTTCAACCGCAGCCGCATCGTAAAGGAAGGCAAGAACAATAAATAATAGAATAATAAGTATAAAACAAACATAAAAGAGAAATGAAAAAATTAGCTATCGCAATGATGATGGGTGTAGCTGCCCTGACAGCAAATGCCCAGGTTAATGTACGTATGCAAACAGCATGCAATCCGCAAGATGTTAAGACTTACGATACACAAAGACTGCGCAGCAGCTTTATGATGGAAAAGGTTATGGCTGCTGATGAAATCAACCTGACTTATTCTATGTACGACCGTTTCATCTTTGGTGGTGCAGTGCCTGTAAACAAAGAGTTGACTCTCGATACATTCGATGCTTTGAAAGCTCCTTACTTCTTGTTCAACCGTGAACTTGGTGTTATCAACATCGGTGGTGAAGGTATCGTAACTGTAGACGGTAAAGAATATACCTTGAACTTTAAAGAAGCTATCTACGTAGGCCGTGGCAAGCAGAAAGTTACTTTCAAGAGCAAAGACGCTTCTAAACCCGCTAAGTTCTACATCAACTCGGCTATCGCTCACAAGGAATACAAGACTCAGCTGATTACACTTGACGGACGTAAGGGTTCACTGAAAGCTAACTCTATGGTTGCAGGTAAGATGGAAGACAGCAACGACCGTGTAATCAACCAGCTTATCGTAAACAACGTACTTCAGGAAGGTCCTTGCCAGTTGCAGATGGGTCTTACTGAGCTGAAACCGGGTAGCGTATGGAACACAATGCCAGCTCACACTCACGCACGCCGTATCGAAGCTTACTTCTACTTCAACCTTACTCCGGGTAACATGATTTGTCACTTAATGGGCGAACCTCAGGAAGAACGTTTGGTATGGTTGGCTAACGAACAGGCTATCATGTCGCCAGAATGGTCTATCCACGCTGCAGCAGGTACTAGCAACTACATGTTCATTTGGGGTATGGCAGGCGAAAACCTTGACTATAGCGATATGGACAAAATCAAATATACAGAAATGAAATAAGGCTATAAGCAAATAGCATAACAAGCGCAAAGACTTAGTGAAAAGAATTACAATAATTGTTTCTTCCACTATAGTCTTTGCGCTTTTTTTTATACATAGACCAAATAATACCTTAAATCGGTCATTTTTTCCATCTAACACCATAATAGTAACTGTATATTTGCAAACCTAACAATCAATATTTAATCTAATCATCATGAGTACATTTCAGACACAGGGCAATAAGATGACAAATTATCGTTGGATAATTTGCTCTATGTTGTTCTTTGCAACTACGGTTAACTACCTAGACCGTCAAGTTCTATCCTTAACATGGAAAGATTTTATCGCACCGGAATTCCATTGGACCGATGCACACTATGGTTACATTACTGCTGTTTTCTCTATCGTATACGCCATCGCAAACCTCTTTGCCGGACGCTTCGTAGATTGGCTTGGAAGTAAGAAGGGATATCTATGGGCCATCGGAATCTGGTCATTAGGCGCCTGCTTACACGCATTATGCGGATGGGCTACAGAACACACTGTGGGACTTGGCGACGTAGCCAATATGATTCAAGCAAGTGGCGACGTAGCAGCTACTATCGCTATCACCAGCGTATATTACTTCATCGCTGCACGTATCGTATTGGGTGCCGGCGAAGCTGGTAACTTCCCTGCCGCTATCAAAGTAACAGCAGAATACTTCCCTAAGAAAGACCGCGCTTTCGCTACATCTATCTTTAATGCGGGTTCTACAGTGGGCGCACTTATCGCTCCTCTCTGCATTCCTACTTTAGCAAAATTCTTCAAGAACATAGGTGTAGGCAACGGATGGGAAATGGCATTCATCATCATCGGTGCCTTAGGTTTCATCTGGATGGGATTGTGGTTGTTCGTTTACAAGAAGCCCGAAGAAAACAAGAGCGTAAACGCTACTGAATTGGCATATATTCATCAAGACGATAACGAAGAAGTAGAGACAGAAGCAAACAATGATAAAGAAGAAAAGAAGCTTTCTATCCTACAGTGTCTTTCTTACCGTCAGGCATGGGCGGTTATCATGGGTAAATTCTTAACCGACGGTGTATGGTGGTTCTTCTTGTTCTGGACTCCGGCATACATCTCGGACGTTTACGGATTCTCATCGGATACAGCTACAGCACAGTTGCTTATCTTCGTGCTTTACGCTATCACCATGTTCTCTATCTACGGTGGTAAACTGCCTACTATCATTATCAACAAAACAGGCAAAGACCCGTACGCTGCCCGTATGAAAGCTATGTTCATATTCGCTCTCTTCCCACTGTTGGCATTGTTTGCTCAGCCATTGGGAGAAATATCTTACTGGTTTCCTATCATCATTATCGGTATCGCAGGTGCAGCTCACCAGTCATGGTCGGCCAACATCTATACTGTAGGTAGCGATATGTTCCCGAAAAGCGCTGTAGCTACTATCATCGGCATCGGTGGTATGGCTGGTGGTATCGGTTCATTCCTCATCAACATGGGTTCTGGTTTGCTGTTCGACTATGCAGGACGTACTAACATGGCGTTCTTCGGATTCGAAGGGAAAGAAGCCGGATACTTCATCGTATTCTGCATCTGTGCAATAGCTTATATGTTAGCATGGTGTATCATGAAGGCTCTTGTTCCAAAATACAAGGTTATCAAGTAATCAAGACAACTGATAAGCTCTAAACCATAAATCAATTAAGCCAACTATTTCACTAGCTGATTTAGTTGGCTTTTCTTTTACCCGTATGTAAGCGTGTATAATTATCTTACTTGCGACAACAAGCCTGCCAGAGTTTACCATCACCGTTATGGCGGTAAACAATTCTATAAAATCGGCCTCAGAACCCATTCTGAAGAGGGTCAGAAAAAGAATACGATGAACCAAGTGGAAGAATGCGATGATTCAAGTAAAAGAATGCGATTCGCAACAGAAAGAATGCGAATGGTTTAGTGATCTTTAGCATTCTTTTCCATCGTCTTTCAAATTAGTTTTATTGTATAAGAATAATACTAACAGAAAAAACGCCTTGCAAAGGTAAAAGCCAAATAACGCTTCTCCCTTTACAAGGCGTTCTATATTGATATATTTATATCAGCTAATGCAAATCTTAATCTTCCTTTTTAGCTTTTGCTCTTGAGCGATCGTCAGGACCAACAGGATGCTTGAATCCTTCCAAGCGCAAATCAAAGATTAGAGTAGAATATCCGCGAATGCTTCCGCTGCCTGTTTCTCCATACGCCATTCCCTGCGGAATATAAAGCATCACATGGTCGCCTACCTTCATAGTCTGCAGTGCAATTGTCCATCCCACAATAACCTCGTTTGCAGCAAAAGAAGTAGACAGAGCAACATCCTCGTTCCAGTCGCCAGAGAAACTCTGGTCGAATACCGTACCGTTGATAAGCGATCCACGATAATGTACCGAAACAGTATCTTTATACAAAGGAGACAACGAAGATTCGTCGCCCGACGCCAAAAACTTCATATATACATAATCAGAATTAGAATATGTATTAATAGAAGTCAAGTCGTTTTTCGCCAACTTATAGTTCAGCACCTTCTTCCACTTCTCTGAAGCCGGCGGATTAGCGCAGACATTAGCTATCGAATCGAGATAGTTAGCGTTACGCACTTCCCAATCCGCATACGGGTCGGCCTCTACCGTATCTTTACTGCATGAAGCCAACGCACCTGCCAGCAACGCTACTCCAGCCAACCATTTTACACTTGCTATATTCATGTAATCTTAAATCGTTTTATTACTGCAAAGTCTTAAGCAAACTTGTGATGCTCACCTTATCAGCGATGATACCGTTCAAGTCGGCGATAGCCACACGTTCCTGCTGCATGGTGTCGCGGTTACGCAGTGTCACACAGTTATCTTCGAGTGTCTGATGATCGACTGTGATACAATAAGGAGTACCGATGGCGTCCTGACGACGGTAACGCTTACCGATAGAATCCTTTTCATCGTACTGGCAATGGAAGTGGAACTTCAAGTCGTCCATAATCTCACGTGCCTTTTCAGGCAGACCGTCTTTCTTAACCAAAGGCAAGATAGCCAATTTAACCGGAGCCAAAGCTGCAGGCAATTTCAATACTACACGAGTTTCGCCGTTTTCGAGTTTTTCTTCGCAGTAAGATGCGCACATTACGCTAAGGAACATACGGTCTACACCGATAGAAGTCTCGATAACGTACGGAGTGTATGATTCGTTGATTTCAGGATCAAAATACTTAATGCTCTTGCCAGAGAATTTTTCGTGCTGGCTCAAGTCGAAGTTAGTACGAGAGTGAACGCCTTCTACTTCCTTGAATCCGAAAGGCATCAAGAATTCGATGTCGGTAGCTGCATTAGCGTAATGAGCCAATTTCTCGTGATCGTGGTAACGGTAATGATCATCGCCGAAACCAAGAGCCTTGTGCCATTTCAAACGGATTTCTTTCCATTTCTTGAACCAATCGAGTTCAGTACCCGGTTTTACGAAGAACTGCATTTCCATCTGTTCGAACTCGCGCATACGGAAGATGAACTGACGAGCTACGATTTCGTTACGGAATGCCTTACCAATCTGAGCGATACCGAAAGGAATTTTCATACGGCCTGTCTTCTGAACGTTCAGGTAGTTTACGAAAATACCCTGAGCTGTTTCCGGACGAAGATATACTTTCATTGCGCCATCGGCTGTAGAACCCATTTCGGTAGAGAACATAAGGTTGAACTGACGAACTTCAGTCCAGTTCTTACTGCCCGAGATAGGACAAACAATTTCCTCGTCAAGGATAATCTGACGAAGTTCAGCCAAATCGTTAGCGTTCATTGCTTTTGAGTAGCGTTCATGCAAAGCGTCGCGCTTAGCCTGATTTTCCAATACACGTGCATTGGTGCTGCGGAATTCTTCTTCGTTGAAAGAGTCACCGTATTTCTTTGCAGCCTTAGCTACTTCCTTATTAATCTTTTCTTCGTATTTAGCAATCTGATCTTCAATCAAGACATCGGCACGATAACGTTTCTTCGAATCGCGGTTGTCAATCAATGGGTCATTGAACGCATCAACGTGTCCTGATGCTTTCCATATAGTGGGGTGCATAAAGATAGCAGAATCAATTCCGACGATATTGTCATGCAACAAAACCATGCTCTGCCACCAATACTGTTTGATGTTGTTTTTCAACTCCACACCATTCTGTCCGTAGTCGTATACAGCGCCAAGTCCGTCATAGATATCGCTTGACGGGAAAACAAAGCCATACTCCTTACAGTGTGAAACAAGTTTCTTGAAAACGTCTTCTTGTGCCATTTTTCTTATATATTTTGAAATTCTTATTGTTTTTGTCTGCTCAATTGGGCACAAAGATAAGGATTTAATGCATAAAAAGTGTGATAGCTGTATTAATTTATCTTATGAATGCGCTCTTTATAGACCATGTGGAAACTATTTTTTTTACTTTTGCACAAATTTCATCAATCTAATGACAGCCCAAGACAAACATATACTCATGACTACGGCCCCTGTGCCGCGCCTCATCGCATCATTGGCCATCCCTACTATAATAAGTATGCTGGTTACTTCTATTTACGTAATGGTAGACACGTATTACGTTGGTAAAATCAGCACTCAGGCTACGGCTGCAGTAGGAATTTCGTTCTCTGTAATGGCTATAGTTCAGGCGTTTGGTTTTTTCTTCGGACACGGTTCGGGCAATTATATATCTCGACGATTGGGGGCGAAAGATTACGATAACGCCGAAAAGATGGCATCTACAGGATTCTTCTATGCTTTCTCTGTGGGTATCTTGATTACGATAATAGGGCACTGTTTCCTTATCCCCATCTGTTCCGGGTTAGGGTCTACGCCTACCATTATGCCTTATACCACCACTTACTTAGGAATAATATTATTCGGAGCGCCATTTATGGCCTCATCATTAGTGCTCAACAACCAGATGCGTTTTCAAGGTAATGCCGTATATGCCATGATAGGCATCATTACCGGAGCGGTATTGAATATCGGCTTGGCTCCTCTTTTTATTTTTGTGTTCGATATGGGGATAGCCGGGGCAGCATGGAGCACATTGATTAGTCAGATATGCAGCTTCGGCGTACTTATAGCAATGGACAGACGAGGCTCTAACATCCGCATCAATATCCGCAAGTTCTCTTTCTCGCCAACCATGCTGAAGGAGATTATCTACGGAGGAAGTCCATCACTGTGCCGCCAAGGACTGGTTAGCACCTCTACCATCATGCTAAACGTAGCGGCAGGTAATTATGGCGATGCCGCCATTGCCGGAATGTCTATCGTTACCCGCATCTGCATGTTTATCAACTCGTTCATCATCGGATTCGGACAAGGATTCCAGCCAGTATGCGGATTTAACTACGGTGCTCGTCTCTATCATCGTGTGCGCGAAGGATTTTGGTTCTGCGTACATACCGGAGTGATTTTCCTTTTGATATTCGCCATAATAGGATACATATACGCCCCCGACATTGTTTCCTGCTTCCGCCGCGAAGACCCGCTGGTTATAGAAATAGGAGCGCGTGCTTTGCGATGGCAACTCATCACGCTTCCGCTTGGTGCATGGGTAATACTCTGCAACATGCTACTGCAAACAATACGTAAGCCGGTGCAGGCCATCACGTTATCGTCGGCTCGACAAGGGTTGTTCTTCATACCGTTCATCATGATACTTCCGTATTTTCTCGGACTAACGGGAGTAGAGGCTTGTCAGGCTGTAGCCGACTTATGTTCTTTCATATTGGCTATCCCGCTAACCGTTCCTATTCTGAAGTCTTTCCGACCGGCAAAATAAAGAAGAGGCTACTTTTAACGAAAAAAGATGTACTTTTGCGACATATAAATCATAAAACAACAAAATAATGGAAGAAACCAAACATATCCATATAAGCGACTATAACTACCCTTTGCCCGACGAACGCATCGCCAAGTTTCCGTTGCCAGTGCGCGACCAATCAAAACTTTTGGTATACCGTCACGGTGAAGTAAGCGAAACTGTATTTACCTCACTTCCAGAATACCTGGAACCAGGACAACTGATGATATTCAACAACACGAAAGTCATCCAGGCACGTCTGCACTTCCGTAAAGAAACAGGAGCACTCATCGAAATATTCTGCTTGGAACCGATACAGCCTAACGACTATGCACTCAATTTTCAGCAGACATCGCACTCAGCATGGCTCTGCATGATAGGCAACCTTAAGAAATGGAAAGAAGGTGCGCTGCATAAAGAAATGACGGTAAAAGGAAAAGATATAGTACTTACCGCCACACGAGGCGAATGCAGGGGAACAAGTCACTGGATTGATTTCAGTTGGAATAATCCTGAAGTAACCTTTGCCGACATACTCGAAGTATTCGGCGAATTACCTATCCCACCATACTTGAACAGAGAAACTCAAGAGAGCGATAAAGAGACTTATCAGACTGTTTACTCTAAGATAAAAGGTTCTGTAGCCGCCCCTACTGCCGGACTGCATTTTACAGAGCGCGTGCTGCAAAGCTTGCGCGACAAAGGCGTAGACTTGGAAGAAGTAACGCTACACGTAGGTGCAGGTACATTCAAGCCGGTAAAGAGCGAAGAGATAGAAGGACACGAAATGCATACCGAGTATATTTCTGTAAACCGCTCTACTATAGATAAGCTGATAGCCCACAACGGTGAAGCGGTAGCTGTAGGTACAACATCAGTACGTACACTTGAGAGTCTTTACTATATAGGATGTACCATCGCACAAAATCCGGAAGCTAATCAAGAAGAGCTTCACGTAAAGCAATGGCAACCATACGAAACATCGCCTACGCTGACTGCTACCGAGGCTTTGCAAAACATAGCCGACTATATGAAACGTAATAATCTAGACGCGCTGCACACCAGCACTCAGATTATCATCGCCCCAGGATATGAATATCACATTGTGAAGCGCATCGTAACTAATTTCCACCAACCACAAAGCACCTTGCTTCTGCTTGTTTCGGCTTTTGTAAAAGGCGACTGGAAACGAATTTACGACTATGCCCTATCGCACGACTTCCGTTTCTTGAGTTATGGCGATTCTTCTTTGCTAATTCCATAAAGGAAAAACAAAGGGACGGGCATCACTGCCGTGCTTTTACTTTGGCAAACCGAAAAAGAAAAGTATTTTTGTAACGCTAACATCCAATCAGAATTAAACTAAAACGAATAATATGAAAAAACTCTTTCTTCTTTTCTGCCTTGTCGCACTGACATTAGGCATTAAAGCCCAGAATCAGGTAACACTGAGAGATGTATCCAGAGGTACATACAGGGCAAGTAACATCTACGGAATCAAACCGATGCTCGACGGACAGTATTATACTCAAATCAGTCCCGACCGCAAGCGCATCGTGAAATACTCATTCAAGACCGGAAAACAAGTAGAAGCTATATTCGACGTAGAAAAGGCGAGAGACTGTACGCTGAAATATTTCGACGACTATATCATGTCGCCCGATGAAAAGCTTATCCTTATTCAAACCAAGACCAGATCAATATATCGCCGCTCGTTTACTGCCGAGTATTATATCTATAACGTAAAGAACAACACTATAGAACCGTTGTCTAAAAACGGCCCGCAGCAAGTACCTTTGTTCTCGCCAGACGGTTTCCAGATAGCGTTTGTACGTAATAACAATATCTTCCTCGTTAAGCTTCTGTTTGGCAACAGCGAATCACAAATTACCAAAGACGGAGAATATAATAAGGTGCTGAACGGTATCCCCGACTGGGTTTACGAAGAAGAATTCGGTTTCAACCGCGCATTCGACTTCAGCGCAGACAGCAAGATGATTGCTTACATCCGTTTCGACGAGAGCCAAGTACCTATGTATAAGTTCCCTTTGTATAAAGGAATGAATCCTGAATACACTGAATTCGCTACTTATCCTGGAGAATATACTTATAAGTATCCAAAATCGGGCGAAGTGAATTCTACAGTATCTGTTCATACATACGATATCAAGAGCCATGTAACACGCAAGATGGACCTTCCGCTCGACAAAGACGGATATATCCCACGCATCAAGTTTACTTCAGACCCTGAAAAACTTGCTATCATGACTCTGAATCGCCATCAGAACCGTTTCGACCTTTACATGGCTAACCCGAAAAGCGCTTTGTGTAAAGTAGCTATCCGCGACGAGTCTGAACAATACATTAAGGAAGATGAATACTCTAACATCAAATTCTATCCTGAAAACATCGTGCTGATGAGCGAACGCGACGGATATAATCACTTGTATCTGTACACAATAGGTGGAAATCTGGTTAAACAGATTACCAAAGGTAAGTTTGAAGTTAAAAGTTTCTTGGGATGGGACAAGCAAAGCAATGTATTCTATTACACCAGCAACGAAGGTAGTCCGCTTAGAACTGCCGTTTACAAAATAGACGGTAAGGGAAAGAAGACTAAACTGTCTACACGCACAGGTACAAACGACGCAATATTCAGCAGCAACTATAGCTACTATATCAATACTTTCTCTAACATAAGCACTCCTACCCTTATCACTATCAACGATAATAAAGGTAAGGAACTTGCCACTATGCTCGATAACAAGAAGCTGAAAGAAAAGATTGCTACCCTCACATTGCCGCAGAAAGAGTTCTTCACTTTCCGTACTGCCGAAGGCGTGGAACTGAACGGATGGATGATGAAGCCAGCTAACTTTGACGCTACAAAGAAATATCCGGTCATTATGCACCAATACAGTGGTCCAGGCTCACAGCAAGTACTCGACCGCTGGGGAATAGGTAGCTTTAGCGATGCAGGTATGTTTGAAGCATACATGGCCGACCGTGGCTATATCAGCGTATGTGTAGACGGACGCGGAACAGGCGGACGCGGTGCTGAATTTGAGAAATGTACTTACTTGTTCTTGGGCGTTAAAGAATCGCACGACCAAGTTGAAGCTGCTAAATACTTAGGTACACTTCCTTATGTAGACGGTAGCCGCATAGGTATCTGGGGATGGAGCTTCGGTGGTTACAACACACTGATGTCAATGAGCGAAGGTTCTAACGTATTCAAAGCCGGAGTAGCTATTGCCGCTCCTACCGACTGGCGTTACTACGACTCGGTTTACACCGAACGTTTCATGCGTACACCGAAAGAAAACGGCGATGGATACGATGCAGGTTCAGCTATTAAGCGTGCACCTAAGATGCACGGTAGCTTATTGCTCATCCACGGAACAGCCGACGACAACGTTCATCTGCAGAACATGGCAGAGTACAGCGAAGCGTTGGTACAAGCCGGAGTTCAGTTTGATGAACATATATATATCAACAGGAATCATGGTATCTCTGGAGGAAACACTCGCAACCACCTGATGAATAGAGTTGCTAACTTCTTCTTGAGAAATCTATAATACAGATTAAAGCCAGAAAGTTATTCCCATATCATGCAAGCCACCTAAAAAGCTTGCGCGATATGGGATTTAATAATACTGCCCACGGCAGATAACACTCTCAAAAACCGAAAATCTATGGAACACGTAAAGAAGCCCGAATGGCTTAAAATATCAATAGGGACAAATGCCCGATATACCGAAACAAAACAGATAGTAGATACGCATAAGCTGCACACAATATGCAGCAGCGGACGATGCCCTAACTTAGGCGAATGCTGGGGAAGAGGTACGGCTACCTTCATGATTGCAGGAGCGATATGTACGCGAGCTTGCAAATTCTGTAATACTTTAAGCGGAAAACCTCTATCGCTCGACGCTGACGAACCGCTACACATTGCCGAATCTGTACGACTTATGAAGCTGGACCATGCGGTAATAACATCGGTAGACAGAGATGACTTACCCGACTTGGGCGCAGCACATTGGGCGGAAACAATTCGTGAGATAAAAAGACTGAATCCATCGACTACAATCGAGGCACTAATCCCCGATTTCCAAGGAAATGTTTCGCTTATTAATATGGTGACAGATACACATCCCGAAATAGTATCGCATAACATAGAAACAGTGCGAAGAATAACACCGCTAGTGCGTAGTGTGGCAACTTATGAATGCAGTATGAAAGTATTAAAGACTATAGCCGAAAGCGGAATCACCGCAAAATCAGGATTAATGGTCGGCTTAGGCGAAACTCCAGAAGAAGTAGAACAAACCATGGACGACTTATTAGAAGCCGGATGCCGTATCCTCACCATCGGACAATACCTGCAGCCAAGCCGCAAACATTACCCCGTGGCAGAATATATCCACCCGGACCAATTCAAGCTATATAAAGAAATAGGCGAAAAGAAAGGCTTCGCTACAGTAGAGAGCGGACCGCTGGTGCGCTCATCATATCATGCGGAGAAGCATCGTCATTTATAAATCAAGAAAATACACGGCACTTTAGTAAGGTCTGGAAGTTTACCCTTCCACTCCTTAACGGTGCGTGTTTTAATATATTCTCCCTCGCAAGTTATATTGGCGGCAATACACAGTTTTGTCTGCGGACGACAAGCCTTCAATATATCCTCCATCATCTTATTGTTGCGATAAGGCGTTTCAATGAAAAGTTGTGTCTGATGTTCGCTGTAAATACGTTGCTCCAACTCCTTCAATCGCTTCTGACGCTCACCCGGTTCTATAGGAAGATAGCCATGAAAAGCGAAGCTCTGTCCGTTGAATCCGGAGCCCATTACAGACAAGATAATAGACGACGGACCTACCAAAGGAACAACCTTCAGATTCTTACGCTGAGCGATAGCTACTACATCGGCACCCGGATCGGCCACTGCCGGACATCCAGCCTCAGAAATCACACCCATACTATTACCATCTATCAACGGCTTTAAATAACCAGAAATGTCTTCGGGAGAAGTATGCTTGTTGAGCGGATAGAATGAAAGCTCATCGATATTGATATCACGGTCTACTTTCTTAAGGAACCGACGCGCCGAACGTACGTCTTCTACAATAAAATGTTTAATACCTAAAATGATTTCTTTATTATACGAAGGCAACACCTTTTCTATTGCGGTATCGCCCAAAGTAACCGGAAGCAAATACAATGCAGTTTCCATCGAAGCAAAATAATACGTGAATATTCTCTATTATCAATCTAAATCAAGCGTGCCGAAATCGGTAGTGTCCAACAATTCACCCAACGATAGCTTGGAATGACGTTTCATATACTTATCTATAAGTTTCATCCCCAACCATTCTCCTATAGCTGCAGGCATCGACTTATCGTATTCGCCAATGAATAGCGGCATCGGGTCGTTATGGGTAAACGCACGAATCACCATCGGGTCGGTAGTGCTCAGAATATCCTGCTCTTTCATACGTTTCCACAGAGCCTTACCGTTCTTTTTACACCATTCCATCTCTTCCTTGGTATAACCCAATGAAGCCTCATCCGAATTTTCATCGAGCAGCTGTTTTACCACCCAATTAATCTTTCCACGATGCAGCAACACATTATATAGAGTACGCGGACCGGCACTCCATCTAAACGGATAAAGGCTGTATAAATAGAAAGTAAAACAATCGGGGACAATACGCTCAGGAGTCATAGTACGCCTTTGATGACTGTAATAGAATCTTTTATAAAGGGGATAATCAGCTCCCATATATTTATCGATGCTTATTCCCAGCAGACTATCGCCTACCACTATCGATTGGTTAAGAGCTGAAATTAATGAATAGACTTTCGGTACAGGAAAGCCAGGAACCTCTTCTTTCAGTTCACAGAATCCATTGGTGAGCTGACGTTCTATGCCAGACATGTCATTAAACTTCTCTAAAGCATCTACCATTAAACGCTGTAAGGTAGTATCTCCCGAAAAGAAAGCACACATGCGGTCGTTTATATCGTCATCGTCAACACGCCCTACCCCCGTAATATCTTCTATCATTAACTTAGTCATACGCGGGTATTCCATATTCATTTTCTGCAATGCCGAAAAGCTATTCATTACAGTAGCTTCGTACTGAAGCCTGTCATAACGAATCACTTTTATACCCACGTCTTGGCATGAATCGTCTTTCTGCCCGCCAGGAGTGCAGGCAGAAAGCGATATTATCATGCTCAATATGATGAATATAAAATTCTTCATTTTAAAAAGACTGATGATTTATCCGTAAATGATATTTCCGTTTTCGTCTTTATACTCATCGAGTCCCTTTTCGTAAGTAGCCATGGCACGCAAACTCATACCTACGTTAGAGAAACCACCATCGTGATAGAGGTTCTGCATTGTTACCTTACGAGTCAGGTCAGAGAACATCACGATACAGTAGTCGGCACATTCAGCTGCTGAAGCGTTACCAAGCGGAGACATACGGTTAGCGAAGTCGAACAACTTATCCATACCCTTAACACCCGATCCGGCAGTAGTCATAGTAGGCGACTGAGAGATAGTGTTGATACGAACATTGTGCTCACGTCCGTAAATGTATCCGAAGCTACGTGCTATAGATTCAAGCAAAGCCTTAGCGTCGGCCATATCGTTATATCCGTAGAATGTACGCTGAGCTGCTACATAACTCAAAGCCAATATAGAACCGTATTCATTAATAGCATCGAGTTTCTTAGCAGACTGAATCATCTTATGGAAAGAAACCGCAGAGATATCAAGAGTCTTATTCAGCATATCATAATCCAAGTTGTCATAAGTACGTTTTTTACGTACGTTGGGCGACATACCGATTGAGTGCAATACAAAGTCAATTTTTCCACCCAATACTTCCATAGAACGTTTGAACACATTCTCCAAATCTTCTACGCTAGTAGCGTCGGCGGGAATAACTTCGCAGTTCAATTTTTCTGCCAAAGCAGAAACTTCACCCATACGCACTGCTACCGGAGTGTTAGACAAGGTGATTGTAGCACCTTCTTCTACTGCTCTCTCAGCTACTTTCCATGCGATTGACTGCTCGTTCAACGCTCCGAAAATAATACCTCTTTTTCCCTTAAGTAAATTAAAACTCATACCTTAAATTATTAATATTTGGGGCAAAGATACAAACATTTACGGTATTCTTGTCATAATTGCTACGAAAACAAGACATTTAGCGTTCGTATTGGTAATTTGCACAAATCTGATATACCTATTTAATATAGGCTGCAATATTATGAGAAAAATCAGTATCGCTTTGAGTAATTTATCTAACAAGAAAGTGAAAAAGCCATTTTTTTCACCTATTGTACCAATATGTTCACATCGAAGAAAATCAAATGGGCTACTTTTGTGACATAACAACTAAAGTTTTTTTCATATATTTTATTTTAAGGTTAGAATTAGGTTAACAGATCATTATCCGCTACTGAGCCCGCCTGCGACAGTCCGGCTCAGAGCTGGCGGATATTGCAACTAAAACCTTAAAACAGAAAACACATGTTGTTTATATAACCCAAAGTATAATGAACGATAATAACTAATATTATAAAACATAAATCCATGAACAAGACAAAGAAAATAAGCCATTGGACAAAAGCCGTAGCTCTCGCATTAGTCATAATGTGTAATGCATCTCAAGGTGTAAATGCCATGACTCAACAAATATCTGACGAGATATATGAGGGACTACCTTTCCAAATGAACAAAATCGCTCAACCAGTATTTCCTGATTACAGTTGCAACATCTGTAGCTTTGGTGCTGTAGGCGATGGTATCACTCTTAATACCGACGCTATAAACCGTGCTATTGAAGAGACTTCTGCTAAAGGCGGAGGTAAGGTAATTGTGCCCGAAGGATTATGGCTCACAGGTCCTATCGTGATGAAGAGCAACGTGAATCTTCATTTGGAAACTAACGCCTTGATTGTATTTACAGCAGATCATAAGGCTTATCCTATTGTAGAGACATCTTTCGAGGGACTTGAAACTCGTCGTTGCCAATCTCCTCTTTCTGCCGTTGGCGCGGAAAACATCGCTATCACCGGAAAGGGTGTTATAGACGGTAACGGAGACACTTGGCGTCCGGTTAAGAAGAATAAACTTACAGGCACACAATGGAAGAAATTGGTAGCATCTGGCGGTGTTCTCGATGCGAAAGGTGAAGTTTGGTATCCAAGCGAAGGCTCTATGAAGGGTGCTATGGCCTGCAAGAACTTCAACGTGCCCGAAGGTATTAATACTGACGAAGAGTGGAGCAGCATACACGACTGGTTGCGCCCTGTTTTGCTCAGTTTCCGTAAATGTAAGAACATCTTATTAGAAGACGTAACATTCAAGAACTCACCGAGCTGGTGCTTGCATCCATTGTCATGCGAGAACCTTACCATCAACAGAGTTACTGTATCTAATCCTTGGTATTCACAAAACGGTGATGCCATCGACGTAGAATCTTGTAACGGAGTGATCATAGCCAACAGCAGCTTCGATGCCGGAGACGATGGTATCTGTATCAAATCGGGTAAAGACGAAAACGGACGTAAGCGTGGCGAACCTTGCCAAAACATCATCATCAAGAACAATCAGGTATTGCACGGCCACGGCGGTTTTGTTGTAGGTAGCGAAATGTCGGGTGGTGTGAAAAATATCTTCGTAGACAATTGTACTTTCTTGGGTACCGACGTAGGTTTGCGTTTCAAGAGTACACGCGGACGCGGTGGTGTGGTAGAAAACATCCATATCAGCAACATCAACATGATTAATATCCCTAATGAAGGATTGATATTCGACTTGTTCTACGGTGGAGCTGCTCCGGGTGAAGATGATGCAACTGCAGAAACTAAATCTGAAAAGATCCCCGCCGTAACAGAAGAAACTCCGGCTTTCCAGGATATTTATATCAGCAAAGTAATAGCTAAGGGAGTAGGACGTGCAATCTATTTCAACGGTTTGCCCGAAATGCCAATCAAGAACATCTTCATTCAAGATGTTACAATGAGCGACGCTAAAGACGGAGTAATACTGCGCAACGCTGACGGTGCTACACTGAAAAACGTGAAGATTGAAACCATCAAAGGTGGAGATAACCTGAAGCTGCAGAATGTATCTAAGATTTGCGTTGACAAGAAACAATATAAAAAGGTAGGTAATAAAGCTGAATCTTACAGATTCTAATGATATCATGAAAGGACACTCATTTATTTTCGCGGCTCTTTTGGCAGCGACTTGTTTTACCGCTCAGGCGGAAGACAAAATATGGAATATAGAGATAGAGAACCCAAGCAATAAAGCGAAAGTCGATGAACCTGTGGTGCTCGATTTGCGACAGCTTCTCGGTGATAACTCTATGTTCTGTGTAAAGTCGGCCATCGTTATGGACGAAGGAACAGAAATTCCATCGCAGCTTGACGACATGAATGGCGATTTGCGTTTTGATGAAATGGCATTCGTCATCAACCTGCCTGCCAAGAGCAAGAAAACAGTAAGTGTTACGCTTTCATCAGAAAAAAGCGCGAAGCAATATAAGCCACGCACATATGCGGAAATATTGCTTCGCACTTCTAAGAAAGACAAATATGTTAATGGTTTCTCTGTCTTTGCTGACGGCAAGGCGGACACCTATAATATATTGCATCACCACGGAGTAGCGTTCGAAAGTGAGTTGGTGGCATGGCGTATCTATTTCAATGAAAAGCAGACTACCGATTTATACGGCAAGTTCAATAAGCAGCTCGAAATAGAAGAAAGCATGTTTTATCCTACCGACGAGCAACTGAAACGTGGATTCGGCGACGATGTAATCTTGGTAAGAAATAGTTGCGGAGCTGGAACATTGAAAGGATGGAACGGCACGCAGGCTACTCACATCAGTCCGGTAATGATACGCGGACAGCGTGTCATTGCATCTGGTCCGGTAAGAGCTATCGTAGAAGCGGAAGTTAAAGGATGGGAGTATCAAGGAAAGATATTCAACATGAAAAACCGCTATACCATTTATGCCGGACATCGTGACGCGCAAGTCGACGTGATATTCGACCGCCCCGTGGGAGAAGAAACATTCTGTACAGGTGTGCAGAATATTGCCGGAAACGCCGAACATTTCTCAGATCATAAAGGCCTTGTAGCAAGTTGGGGAACCGACTGGCCCGTAAAAGATACTGTAAAATATAATAAAGAGACGGTAGGACTGGCTACCTTTATCCCGAAAAAGCATGTGATAAAAGAAGCCACAGATGCCGAAAACTTTCTTTATGTAATACATGCGCCTAAAGCTACTACGTTCCGCTATTACACCATGTTCACATCGCGCAAGGAAACATTTGGTTATCCTACCGCAAGTGCCTGGTTTGAATACGCCAAACAATGGAAAGAATCTTTAGAGAAACCTATAAAGATTACCATCACTACGAAACGCAAGCTATAATACAAAATACTAATACAATGAAAGCCATTTTATTTTCCTTACTGATAGGAAGCTCAATAACGACATTCGCCCAGTCTACAGATTATGTATCGCAGGTATGGGTGGCAGATCAAGGCGACGGTACTTATCGTAACCCGGTGCTTTATGCCGATTATTCCGACCCTGACGCTATCCGTGTGGGAGATGATTTCTATCTAACTTCATCCAGCTTCGGCTGTCTGCCGGGACTTCAGATACTACATTCCAAGGATTTGGTGAATTGGCAAATCGTCAGTGCGGCAGTTCCTTATTCGTTGGCACCGCATACCGATACTACTCCGCAGCACGGCAACCGTGTGTGGGCTCCGTGTATACGTCATCACGATGGGGAGTTCTACATCTTTTGGGGAGACCCTGATCAGGGGGCTTTCATGACAAAAGCGAAAGATGTAAAAGGTCCGTGGAGCGAGCCTGTTTTAGTCAAGGCCGGAAAGGGAATCATCGACACTACCCCACTGTGGGATGAAGACGGACGTGTGTACATGGCTCATGCCTATGCCGGAAGTCGCGCAGGACTAAAAAGTGTAATTGCTGTATGCGAATTGAACGCTGATGCCACACGCGCCATCACTCAGTCGAGAATAATTTTCGACGGACACGAGGCACACGAAACATGCGAAGGTCCTAAGTTCTATAAGCGAAACGGATATTACTATATCTTTCATCCGGCAGGTGGAGTTCCTACAGGATGGCAAGTGGTGCAACGTTCTAAAAACATCTACGGTCCGTACGAATGGCGCACCGTATTGGCACAGGGCAAATCGTCTGTCAACGGGCCTCATCAAGGAGCTTGGGTAGACACCGCCAATGGCGAAGACTGGTTCCTTCATTTCCAAGACGTAGGTGCGGCGGGTCGTTTAGTGCATCTTCAGCCTATGAAGTGGGTAAACGATTGGCCTGTAATAGGAGTTGACGAAGACGGCGACGGATGCGGAGAACCGGTGCTTACTTACAAGAAGCCCGCCGTAGCGAAACAGCCCATCTGCACTCCGCAAGAATCGGACGAATTCAACTCTAACGAATTGGGACTGCAATGGCAGTGGAATGCCAACATAGACGAGAAGTGGTATTTCTGCAATAAAGAGCAAGGAGTACTAAGACTGTATTCGGCTCCCGTAACCGATGAGTACAAGAACTTATGGGACGTACCTAACATGTTACTCCAAAAGTTTCCGGCTCCTACGTTTACGGCTACCATGAAACTGAAGTTCCAACCCACAGGCAAATACCACGGAGAAAGAACGGGACTTGTAGTTATGGGTATGGACTATGCCGGACTGCTGATAGAAAATACAGAAAAAGGCCTCGTGCTTAGTCAGGCTGAATGCAAGAAAGCCGATAAAGGAAGTGCCGAAACAGTAAACAAGACCATCAAGCTAAGTAGCAATGAAGTTTACCTGCGTGCACGCATCGTCACTACCGGAAAGAAAATAAAGGAAAGCGAAGGCGGACATGATTTAATAGTGGAGTGCAAGCTAAGCTACAGCAAAGACGGGAAAAAGTTTAAAGAGATTGGCGAAACATTCCAAGTAAAAGAAGGTAAATGGATTGGAGCTAAAATAGGAACATTCTGCACACGCCCTCATATAAAAAGCAATGACGGAGGATGGGTAGATATTGATTGGTTCCGCATCACCAAATAAGGAGATGTCTCACACCGACCGATACGAGCGTTCACATCGACCGATACGAGCGTTCACACCGACCGATACGAGACAACTTTTATAAGATAAGAAATTAGTTATTCGATAAGAATAGCATTTAGGGGGTTAAAAAAAAGAAGGTATGCCGAAAAGCATACCTTCTTTTTTATCTTATATCAGTGGAATATATTATTCTTTAACTTCCCAACCCAATGCACTTGCACCAAGCACAGCAGCATCAGCGTCTTTCAACTGAGAAAGGAGTAATTTAGCCTTTCCTTTGAAAATGCTCAATACGTTTTCGTCCATTGCTTTCTTGATAGGCTTCATGATATAGTCGCCAGATTTTGCAAGACCGCCGAACAAAATGATAGCTTCAGGGCTTGAGAACGCTACGAAGTTAGCCAAAGCTTCACCCAAAACAGTTCCGGTAAATTCGAAAATGTCAAGAGCCAACTTATCACCCTTCACAGCAGCGTCGTATACATCTTTAGACTGAATTTCTTCTGCCGGAATTTCGCGCAACAAACTTGGTTCAGGACGTGCAATCAAGAATTCACGTGCTGTACGAGCTACACCTGTTGCCGAGCAGTAAGTTTCAAGACATCCCTTACGACCGCAACCGCAAGCACGTCCGTTTTCCTTAACGATTACGTGACCCAACTCACCTGCGAAACCGTCGCAACCGTAAACCAACTGACCGTTAACAACGATACCGCTACCTACGCCTGTACCCAAAGTAATCATGATGAAATCTTTCATACCACGAGCTGCACCGTAAGTCATTTCACCGATAGCTGCAGCGTTAGCGTCATTAGTCAAAGTGGTAGGAATACCCAAACGTTCTTCAAACAAAGCTGCCAAAGGAATAACACCTTTCCAAGGCAAGTTAGGAGCGAATTCGATAGTACCGGTATAGTAGTTACCGTTAGGAGCGCCTACACCCATACCTTTTATTTTTTCAGTTCCGCCAAATGGCTGAACCATCGGAATGATTTTCTTGCAGATAGCATCAACGTATTCGTTTACATCATCATACTGATGAGTTTTTACAGAATCAGATGCCAATACGTTACCACGAGAGTCTACTACTCCAAAAACGGTGTTAGTTCCACCTATATCCATGCCTAATACATAAGGCTTTTCCATACTTACTGTCATGCTATTAAATCTTTTTATAAGGTTAATTCAATGCGGCAAATGTACAGAAAAACAATTTCACCACACACATTTTTCCGATTTATTTTATTCCGTTTTATTTCGTGCTCCTACACGTTAATATATAATAACACGAGTACAAAGACGCTAATGCAGCACACTCTGCACTAACCTTGCAAACCTAACGATGCAGCCTCACCGTATTCTACCTTATTTTCACGAATGAAAATGCAGAAATCTTCCAGCACAAAGAGTAAAAAAAAGAAAAAAAGAAGAAAATTTCTACAGAATCCTTGTTTTTTAAATAAAAGTATTACATTTGCAGCCGTAACAACAACAAAATAATAGTTATGAGACGATTTGCGACATACTTCTTTTTTTACTTTTATTACTTTTACTTTAGCAATGAAGTGAAGCGGGAGTTCGCATACGTATACTAAACAACAATAGAACAAAGATTGATTGATATAACGAATCCCGCTTCCGTATGGAAACGGGATTTTTTTATTAACTCAGGCACATAAAAAGATAAAGATATTAATGAAAAAAGTAGCAATACAAGGAGTTCCGGGTTCGTATCACGACATTGCGGCCCACAAATATTTCAAAGACGAAGATATAGAGCTGATATGCTGCAATACTTTTGAAGAGGTATTTGATAACATCCGCAAAGACAGTAATGTGATAGGTGCCGTAGCCATAGAAAACACCATAGCGGGAAGTCTGCTACATAACTATGAGCTGCTACGCGAAAGCGGGACAACCATCATAGGTGAACATAAGCTAAGAATTAGCCACAGCATAATGTGTCTGCCTGATGAAGATTGGAAAGACCTGACGGAAGTGAACTCGCACCCGGTAGCCTTGGCGCAATGCCGCGAATTCCTGATACATCACCCCGAACTGAAAATAGTGGAGAAGGAAGATACGGCGGGCAGCGCACAAGACATCTGCGAACAGCACCTCACAGGACATGCGGCTATATGTTCTAAATATGCAGCCCAACTGTATGGCATGAAAATATTACAAGAAGGCATCGAGACGAACAAACATAACTTTACACGGTTTCTAATTGTATCCGACCCGTGGAAGGCCGACGAACTGAAAGACCGCTCTAAAGTAAATAAGGCAAACGTGGTGTTTACACTACAGCATAATGAAGGAAGCCTGTCGCAGGTATTGTCAATCTTTTCATTCTATCACATCAACCTGACTAAAATACAGTCGTTGCCTATCATCGGACGAGAATGGGAATACATGTTCTACGTAGACGTGATGTTCAACGATTACTTAAGATATAAACAATCTATAGACGCAGTGACACCGCTCACTAAATCGATTAAAATTCTAGGAGAATATGCAGAAGGAGAATCTACACTATGAGATAAAGCCAGCCGACCGTCTGGCAAACGTAAGCGAATACTATTTCAGCAGAAAGCTGAAAGAAGTGGCTCGCATGAATGCTGAAGGCAAGGATGTTATCAGCTTGGGTATAGGAAGCCCAGACATGCCGCCTTCGGACGAAACAATCAACGTGTTGTGCGAAAACGCCAAGAAGCCCAACGTACACGGTTATCAGCCTACGGTTGGTATACCTGAACTTCGTGAAGCTATGGCAGACTGGTACAAGCGTTGGTATAATGTAGACCTCGACCCGGCTACCGAAATTCAACCGCTCATCGGTTCGAAAGAGGGTATTCTGCATGTAACGTTGGCACTCGTTAACCCAGGCGACCAGGTATTGGTTCCGAATCCTGGATATCCAACTTATACATCGCTAAATAAGATATTGGGCAGCGAGATAGTGAACTACAACCTTCGCGAAGATAATCATTGGCAACCCGACTTCGACGAACTGGAGAAGATGGACCTGAGCCGAGTGAAGATAATGTGGACCAACTATCCAAATATGCCGACAGGCGCAAACGCTACGATGGAACTTTATGAAAAGCTTGTCGATTTTGCCCGACGCAAAAACATAGTCATAGTAAACGACAACCCATACAGCTTCATTCTGAACCGTAAGCCAATAAGCATTTTGAACGTAGAAGGCGCAAAAGACTGCTGCATAGAATTCAACTCTATGAGTAAGAGTCACAACATGCCTGGATGGCGCGTGGGAATGCTAGCAACTAACGCCACATTCGTGCAATGGATATTGAAGATAAAAAGCAATATCGACTCTGGTACATTCCGCCCATTACAGTTGGCAGCGGCACAGGCTTACCACAACAGCACAGAATGGCATGAAGAAGCCAACTATAACGTATACAGCCGTCGCCGTAAACTGGCAGAAGAAATAATGAAAACCTTAGGATGCACGTTCGACACCGAACAAGTAGGAATGTTCCTCTGGGGAAGAATTCCCGATACATACGCCGACGTAGAAGACCTAACCGAAAAGGTTCTGCACGAAGCAAGAGTATTCATCACTCCGGGATTCATTTTCGGCAGCAACGGAAAACGATACATCCGTATCTCACTCTGCGCCAAAGAGGATAAACTGGCGGAAGCTTTACAACGAATTAAAGATATAATGTAATTAAATAAAATACAACTATTATGGAACTCGATTTACAGCCCATCGAACTGGAAGGTGTATCAAAAGAACGCCCCCTTGTTATAGCAGGTCCGTGCAGCGCGGAAACTGAAGAACAAGTAATGACTACAGCTACACAATTGGCCAATAAAGGCATTAAGATATTCCGCGCCGGAATATGGAAACCTCGTACCAAACCGGGAGGTTTCGAAGGTATCGGCGTAGAAGGACTGGCATGGCTGAAACGCGTGAAAGAAGAAACCGGCATGTATGTATCTACCGAAGTAGCTACAGCTAAACACGTGTACGAGTGTTTGAAAGCCGGAATCGATATATTATGGATTGGAGCGCGTACTACCGCCAACCCGTTTGCCGTTCAAGAAATAGCCGATGCACTGAAAGGCGTAGATGTACCTGTATTAGTGAAGAACCCGGTAAACCCCGACTTGGAACTTTGGATTGGTGCGTTAGAAAGAATAAACGGTGCCGGACTGAAACGTCTTGGCGCTATTCACAGAGGATTCTCATCGTACGACAAGAAAATATACCGCAACTTGCCGCAGTGGCATATTCCTATCGAATTGCGCCGCCGCATTCCTAACTTGCCTATCATCTGCGACCCTAGCCACATAGGTGGTAAGCGCGAACTTATCGCTCCGCTGTGTCAGCAGGCTATGGACTTGGGACTTGACGGACTTATCATCGAATCGCACTGCAACCCTGATAGCGCTTGGAGCGATGCCGCACAGCAGGTTACTCCCGATATCTTGGATTACATCTTGAATCTGCTGGTCATCCGTAGCGAACATCAAACTACAGAAAACTTACACGAGTTGCGCCGCCAGATTGACGAATGCGACAATGAGCTGATTGAAATATTGGCTAAACGTATGCGTGTATGCCGTGAAATCGGTACTTTCAAGAAAGAACATAGCATGACCGTATTGCAAACAGGAAGATATAACGAGATACTCGACAAGCGCGGCGCTCAAGGCTCGCTCTGCGGAATGGACTCTGACTTCGTAAAGAACGTATTCGAAGCTATACACGAAGAAAGCGTTCGCCAGCAGCTGGAGATTATCAACAAATAAAATAAAAGGAACGACAAAGAAATGAGAATATTGATAATGGGAGCCGGTAAAATGGGCTCCTTCTTTACTGATGTATTAAGCTTTGAACACGAAGTGGCTGTATATGATGTAGACCCAAAACGTCTGCGCTTTATGTACAATTGCTACCGCTTCACCAATATGGAAGAAGTAGAGAATTTCCATCCGGAACTGGTAATCAATGCCGCAACGGTAAAATATACGCTCGATGCCTTCAGACAAGTATTGCCTCATCTTACTAAAGACTGCATCATAAGCGATATAGCATCCGTGAAGACCGGATTGAAAGAGTTTTATGAAAACTGCGGATTTCGTTATGTCTCTACTCACCCAATGTTTGGTCCTACCTTCGCTAATCTTGATAAGCTCAGCACTGAAAACGCTATAATCATCAAGGAAGGTGACCATCTGGGACGAATCTTCTTCAAAGACTTGTATCATCGGTTAGGTCTGAACATATTTGAATATACTTTCGACGAGCACGATGAAACGGTGGCTTACTCATTGTCTATTCCGTTTGTATCGACTTTCGTATTCGCTGCCGTAATGAAGCATCAGGATGCTCCGGGTACTACATTCAAACGTCACATGGCAATTGCAAAGGGTGTACTTAGCGAAGACGATTATCTGCTTCAGGAAATATTGTTCAACCCGCGTACTCCAGAACAGGTAGAAGGCATACGTACCGAGCTGAACGAGTTGCTTGATATCATCAGTGAAAAGGATGGCGACAGAATGCACGCCTACTTAGAGAAAATACGCAAACACATCAATTAGTCAACGTAAGTTCTTAATAAAACTTAGCACCCCTTCATTTGACATCTGTTTTATCAATGAAGGGGTGCTTTATTATATATTTCACTCCATACCATATCAATTGCCGTGCGTAGAGAAATATTCTTTCCACTCATCTTCCATCAAGCCCAAGAAATGCAGGGCTTCAAACTTCAGCGTAAAGCTACCCTCTACACTTCCTTCCATATATACCATGGTTTCTCCTTTATCAACCTCACTGACTTTATAAGCCACTGGGTGACGCACCAATCCCACCGGAATAAAACGTCGGCCATCGGCTGACACAGATGGGGTTATCTTTTCTTGCGACAAATCGTTGCTATCGGTAATATACACGGCAGAGATGCGTCCGCTCTCATCAAAATCGGCTCCCCAAATAGACATTTCATGATAGCTACCCATCATTTTTACATAAAAGCCGATAGCTTCCTTATCTGTAAAAGCTTGCTTCATGCGCGAATTGAATTCGTCGGCAGTTACTATACTTAGCACATCGCCCACTTCATCGAACACATCGGAGAATAAGTTTCCACTATTCGGTTTATTAGAACGACCAATAAAAAACCAATTCAACCCGAAAAGTGTTTGATTTCCCTCATTTGGGAAATAGCGTTTAAAAAAATCGAAAACTGCGCACGATGTCGATGAGTCGTAAGCAGTAGGTCCGGTATATTTTTCGTAACGACGAATATTCTCTGCGTTTTGATCAAGCCACCAGTAAATCATATTCGATGCTGTAGCAGCCCAACACATACTTCCGTCGGGGTCGCCCGCCATGTTTATCTTGTTACAGTCGTACCATCCGCAACCCTTCTTCCATGTCAGTCCCTTTTGGCTAGTACCCGACACGTATCCCCAATCAGACTCGGCAGGCTCTTTCACGCCATACACCCACACAGTACGGTTTGTCCATTGTCCTTCGGGCTTTGGTTCTGGTTCAGGCTCAGGTTCGGGAGCCTTTGGCTTACATATATCTATATTTATTGTAGTTTCTACTGCAGATTGAAGCGCACTAAAAGCTTCCTCTCCTACCGTTTCGGGCGCTCCGAATATCTTAGCGTCTTCTCCTATATTCACCGAAACCCAACTCTCACGAAATTCATCTACCGACTGCGGACAAAGTACTGCCATATAGTCTCCATTCTCTTTACGGAAAGGAATCACCTCTTCTACCAACTCTGATAAATCGCCGAGTTTTCCGTCAGATATACCTACCGATACCGATGTATGGCTACGCACGCTTACTTTAGCCGATGCTAATTCTGTTTCTGAATAAGATCCATCGCTACTATGAAGAGAAACGATAAGCCGCGACATCAATGAAGACAACTGCAACTCTACGGTATTTCCACTTTTAGCAGTAGCCGAAGCGAATAGCAAATCAGACTTCGCTCCGCTTGCATCTTCTTGCTGATTGGTCTGTACCGAATGAAGAAAGGTTTCCTCTTCTGTTTTTTCAATTCCATCGGCACTGAAAGCGGTAAACGTAGCCAATGCACCTATTTCATTCCACCGCAAATCGAGGTTCCAACCATTTTCTGTACGCTCTAAAGTATGCGCCTTTCTTTTTTCTCCATTCTCAGGATAAACAAACAATTGCAACCTATCAATACTCTCGGGCAAAACCTTCATCTGTACCGGAACAATAGTTTCCGAAGGTGGAGCAACTGTGGGTGGATCAACCTCTCCAGGTAATTTGTCACCCTCATCTGTACGACTACAAGCCGCTATAAAAAGAATAGCCACCAAATAGATAAAAATATAAAATCTCTCTTTCTTCATCGTGTTTACAACTAAAGTCTATAAACCAAATCGTGCCGCATCTACCCAAATTAGTAAATGTGGCACGACATTTAATTATTAAGTATTATATCTTAATTATCAGAACTTATATCCCAAAGTAAGATAGAAGTTCAAGTTCTTAGAATCACCGTTCTTCCATGGAGAAACAAATCCGTACTGTCCGTTCAAGTTAAGCAAGATATTGCCGAATTCAGCACCAACACCGTACTGAAGACCAGTATCAAAACGTTTAGCTTTTCCCGGAATCAATTTATTATCTTTATTTTCTACATCACCGAAGAAATCAGTGCTATAATCGCCTACTTTATATTTACCAGCCAAACTCAGATAAAAGGCTAAACGCTTCATATTTTTTTCTTTTAGTTAGTTTCTTTATTTTTTTCAGCTTGCCGTTTCGCCGTAGACAGCATGCCACAAGCAGCAAAAATATCCTCTCCTCTCGATGCGCGAATTGTTGCAAAAACTCCATGCTGTGTCAAATAATCACGGAACGCAAGCATAGACTCCATATCCGTACCTTCCAAATCTACATTTGGGATAGCATGGAAACGTATCAAATTGATACGGCAATCCAATCCTCGTAAAAGCTTTATCAATTCTTTAGCATACAGCATACTGTCATTTACTCCCTTGAAAACGATATATTCAAAAGACAAACGACGCTGTTTGCTAAAATCATAGCGTCTGAGAATATCAATAATTTCAGTAATAGAAAATGCTTTCTCGGCAGGCATCAGTTCTCTTCGCTGTGCCGGGAACGGAGAATGCAGGCTCACTGCCAAATGACAGTCACTTTCTTCCAAGAAACGCTCTAAACCTTTACGCAAACCTACAGTAGAAACAGTTATACGTTTCGGACTCCAAGCATATCCATAATCAGCTGTAAGAATTTCAAGTGAACGTAATACCGCATCCAGATTATCAAATGGTTCTCCCATTCCCATAAAAACGATATTCGTAAGCTTATCACGTTCCGGAATAGAATAAATCTGATTCAGTATTTGAGTAGGTGTCAAACTGTTTGTATATCCCTGCTTGCCTGTCATGCAAAACTTACAATTCATTTTACATCCTACCTGCGAGGAAACACATAATGTAGCACGGTCTTCGTCAGGGATATACACAGATTCAATGTAATCACCTTCAGGAGTACAAAACAAATATTTTACAGTCCCGTCTACAGAACGCATCTCATGAATCGGAGCGGTAGCCCCTATCTCATAGTTTTCTTTCAGCCTTTCACGATTTTTCAGCGATAAGTTTGTCATATCATCTATTGAAAAGACTTTCTTATCGTATAACCATGCAACAATTTGTTTTGCCGTAAATCCAGGCATACCCAAACCATGCACAATACCTTGTATTTCGCTCAGTGTTTTCCCCAACAAGGGAATTTTTACATCAGCCATTCTTTCTTTGTTTTTGCACACGTTCTACAAATAATCTGTACAAAAGGATTCTCCATTCTATACAATTAGCGTACAAAGTTAGACAAAAATAAGATATATTCTCTATCTTTGCCACTATAAATGTATTAAATATGAATAAAACAATCACATGTTTCATTCCATACGGAAGTGAAAATCAAATTAATAAAACAATAAGACACCTACAGGAATGTCCTACAGTAGACCGGATATTCTTACTGCCAACATCTCCTGTTCCCAATTTGAGCTTACCCGATAAATGCTATATATTGCCGTCCTCAGCTCCCGAATCTGTTGAAAGATACAAGCAAGTTGCTCTTTATGCAAATACTCCTTTTACCCTTATCTGCACACAGGTACAAGATTTGGAATTTGGCTACATGGCATTAGAACGTATGTGCGACTACCTTTCAGCACCTCAATGCAGTATGGTATATGCAGACCATTACAAAACTATAAAAGGAGAACGGACACCTCATCCTGTTATCGACTACCAACTTGGAAGTGTGCGGGATGATTTTGACTTCGGCTCCTTACTCATGTTCCGTACCGATTATCTTAAAAGAGCAATCAACGAAATTGAGGCTGAAAAAGAGTACCAACATTCCGCACTATATGCTTTGCGATTAGCTCTTTCAAGATACGGAGAACTTACACACATACGAGAGTTTCTTTATACAGAAACCGAGATAGACTTACGAAAGTCAGGTGAAAAACAGTTTGATTATGTAGACCCGCGTAACCGTCAGGTACAAATCGAACGTGAAGAGGTTTTTACCCGGCATCTAAAAAAAATCGGAGCTTATCTTAAACCCGGCATGATGACAGTTGATTTAAAAGAAGGAGAATTCTCTCATGAAGCATCAATAATCATTCCGGTACGCAACCGTGCACGCACAATAAACGATGCCATACGTTCTGTCTTAGAACAGGAAACTAGTTTTCCTTTCAATCTGATTATCATAGACAATCATTCTACCGACGGAACCAGTGAAATCATAGAACAATATAAAAATGACAATAGAGTTATACACCTGATTCCCGAACGAACCGATTTAGGTATTGGTGGATGCTGGAATCTAGGTATTAACCACCCACAGTGCGGTCGTTTTGCTATACAGCTAGACAGCGATGATTTGTACAGCAGTCCGCATACCGTACAGACTATCGTTGACAAGTTCTACAAGGAACAATGTGCAATGGTTATCGGTTCATACCGCATGACCGACTTTACGCTGCAAACCTTGCCTCCCGGAGTAATCGACCATAAAGAATGGACAGATGAAAACGGACATAATAATGCGTTACGCATCAATGGATTAGGAGCTCCCCGAGCATTCTTCACCCCATTACTGAGGAAAATTCGTGTACCAAACACCAGTTACGGAGAAGACTACGCTCTAGGACTTGCATTTTCACGCCAATATCGCATTGGACGTATCTATGATGTTCTTTATCTATGCCGTCGTTGGGAAGGGAACTCTGATGCAGCCTTAAGCATCGAAAAAATAAATCAGAACAATAATTATAAAGACAGTCTCCGTACACTGGAAATTAAGTTGCGTCAAGCAATGAATAAAAAAAGACAAGCAGGGAAACTCTTTATCGAAAACCAATTAGCAAAATGGCAGACAGCACGCACTAACCACGAAGCACTCAATCAAATAGAAACGCGTCGGTTCGAGTTAGCAGGGAATACGATAACTGTACAATTCAATCCAGCACGTGCTGTTTCTACATGCGCAAAAGTCGATAAATCATCTATAGAAGCACGAAAATGCTTTCTTTGTCCGGAAAACAAGCCCAACGAACAAGATGAAATAATCATTTCATTAGACGAACCGTTCAGCTTACGGATCAATCCATACCCGATACTTCCCGGACACCTTACCATTTCCAGTTTAAAACATCAGGATCAGGTATTGGCAGATAAAACGATACGTCAGCTTCCAGGAAAACTGATCAGCTGGCTGGAAGAATATTTTGCATCCGGTTATGTCCTATTTTACAATGGGGCTAAATGTGGAGCCTCAGCTCCGGATCATTTCCATTTTCAGGCAGTAAAACAAAGCGATGTGCCGGTCATCCAGCAATGGGAAAGACTCATGGAAACAGCTGTCAGAGAAACAGAAATAAAAACAGAAAACGGTAACACCTATTCTTCTTTCCAAATAACCAGTTACATCTGTCCGATCCAAGTATTTATCTGTAACCATTCAACAGATATATTACCTGAAATGATTAACCAATACTTAGAATCACTTCCTTTGCACGAGGGAGAAAGCGAACCCAGATACAATTTATTTGCATGGCAGGACAAACAAAGAGGGTTCACGATGGCTTATTTTCCACGAGAAGAACATCGCCCGGCCTGCTATACGGCAACAGGAGGAGAGCAACTGTTAGTCAGCCCTGGAGCACTTGATATGGCAGGTTTATTAGTAACTCCGCGTAAAGAGGATTTTGATAAAATAACCGAATCAGATATTACACAGATATACAAAGAAGTAGCATACCATAATTAAACACATAGAGCATAATGAAAGAACCAGAAATAAGTGTGGGTATCGTCAATGCCCAAGAGATACATTTTACCCTTAATTCTCATTTCCTGGCAAAAGGTGAAACTGTAACCGGTAACCAAGTCGTATCTTTTAGTGAAGGAGGAATCCTATGGAATGGCAATGTATATCGAGAACTTACATTCACTCCTGTAGAAGATGAAGCCTCTTTCTCCTTATACGACGTAACTATTGGTATCAATTTCCATTGGGAGCGTCAGGAAACGCAACATTTCAACGGAACTTTGAAGTTGGTTGTAGATGAAGGAAAAATCACAGCTATCAATATTTTACCGGCAGAAGATTACCTGATAAGTGTGATTTCTTCTGAGATGAATGCTACATCCTCTCCCGAGTTTTTAAAAGCTCATGCTGTAATTTCAAGAAGTTGGCTATTGGCGCAAATTGAAAAACGCAAAGCAATGAGCAAACACGATAACGGCTTTTTCTCCTTTATAAAGACTGACACTGAATACATCCGCTGGTACGACCGCGAAGATCATACTATTTTTGATGTCTGTGCAGACGATCATTGCCAGCGTTACCAAGGCATTACGAAGGCATCCAATAAGAATGTTGTAGAAGCGGTCAAAGCCACTCAAGGTCAAGTATTAATGTACAAAAACTGTATTTGTGATGCACGTTTCTCTAAATGCTGTGGAGGAGTCAGTGAGGTTTTCGATACCTGCTGGGAAGAGAAAAACTACCCTTATCTCAGTGCTATACGTGATACAAAAGAGGAAGGAAGTTTTCCTGATTTGACTCAAGAAAGTGAAGCTGAGAAATGGATTAAAAGTACCCCTGACAGTTTTTGCTACACTCATGATAAAAACATCATTTCACAGATACTTAACAACTACGATCAAGAAACAACTAATTTCTATCGCTGGAAAGTTCGCTATACCCAGGAAGAGCTTGCAGAACTGATTCGCAGCAATACAAAGAACGATTATGGAAAGATTGTCGATCTCATTCCCGTTGAACGAGGAAAATCAGGACGTATCTGCAAGCTGAAAATAGTAGGTACAGAAAAGACACTTATCATAGGCAAAGAACTGGAAATACGCCGTACACTCTCTCCTACCCACTTATTCAGTTCTGCATTTATCGTAGAAAAAGGAGAAACGGATGCCGAAGGAATACCTGCATGGTTCGAACTTACTGGTGCCGGATGGGGACATGGTGTAGGCCTTTGCCAAATCGGTGCAGCCGTCATGGGTGAGCAGGGCTATAATTACAATGAAATTTTGCTTCATTATTATAAAGGGGCAGATATAAGAAAACTGTATTAATATTTTCAATATGAAAAAACAATCTCCCTGGTCGTGGGTCCCAACGCTTTACTTTGCTGAGGGATTACCTTACATAGCAGTCATGACTCTGTCGCTTGTCATGTATAAGCGCATGGGAATTTCAAATACAGAAGTAGCTCTTTATACGAGTTGGCTGAACCTGCCATGGGTCATCAAGCCATTATGGAGCCCGTTTGTCGATTTGCTCCGTACCAAACGCTGGTGGGTAACTCTCATGCAGCTATTTATCGGAGCAGGTCTTGCAGGCATTGCCTTTACTATACCTACCGAACATTTTTTCCAGGCTACACTTGCCATATTCTGGCTCATGGCTTTTAGTTCCGCAACTCATGATATTGCAGCAGACGGATTTTACATGCTCGGCTTAACGACTCATGAACAGGCTTTGTTTGTCGGAATCAGAAGCACTTTTTATCGTATAGCAACCATCGCCGGACAAGGCTTACTGGTCATGATAGCCGGATATCTGGAAAAAACAACCGGAAGCATTCCCTACTCATGGAGCATCACGTTCCTCATCATGGCAGGAATATTTCTTGCGCTATGGCTCTATCATGCCTTTATTTTGCCACGTCCTGCAAATGACAAGGCAGCAGTAGAAACATCAGCCTCTGGACTACTTAAAGAGTTTTTACTGACATTCCGCTCGTTTTTCCGAAAAGAGCAGGCTGGTACTGCTATATTATTCATGCTTCTGTACCGGTTACCGGAAGCACAACTGACTAAGATGAGTATTCCTTTCCTACTTGATCCGGTTTCTGAAGGCGGATTAGGCATGACGACCGAACAGATAGGATTTACACAAGGTACAGTCGGCATTATCGGACTGATGTTAGGAGGTATATTGGGAGGTATGGCAGTCGCACGGCACGGACTGAAACAATGGCTATGGTATATGGTATGGGCTATCTCACTGCCCGACATAGTATATGTATTTTTAAGCTACTTCCCCGAAACGAATCTCTTATGGATAAACATATGCATCTTTATTGAGCAGTTTGGCTATGGATTCGGTTTCACTGCTTACATGCTTTACCTCATTTATTTTTCTCGAGGAACTCACAGTACCGCACATTATGCCATTTGTACAGCTTTCATGGCCCTGGGAATGATGCTTCCCGGTATGATAGCCGGATGGATGCAGGAGCTTCTGGGATACCAGCACTTCTTCCTCTGGATCATGGTATGCTGTGCTGCAACCTTTGGTGTAACTGCCCTACTGAAAATAGATCCTGAATTTGGGAAAAAACAGACCGAATAAACGATTTCAATACACACCGACAAATAAGAAAAAACGTCACCGGAAATTCGATAATTTCCAGTGACGTTTTTTCTTATTCATGGCGATAAATATATACCATGTACTTATAAATCATCAATTCTTCTTTTCCAGCTCCCGCAGGTTTTCCATTTTCTTAGTTTCCAAGAATTCATAGATGCCACACAAGTGTTCTTTCACACGCTGATTACCGAACTCGTATACCTTGGTAACCAATCCGTCAAGGAAGTCACGGTCGTGCGAAACAACAATCAGTGTTCCATCGAAATCCATCAGAGCCTGTTTCAGAATATCTTTTGTCTTCATGTCAAGATGGTTAGTCGGCTCGTCCAGAATAAGCAGGTTAACCGGCTCCAGCAGCAATTTAATCATAGCCAGACGAGTACGTTCTCCTCCTGAAAGTACCTTTACTTTCTTCATCGACTCTTCCGGCCCGCCAAACATAAACGCTCCCAGCAAGTCGCGTATCTTGTTTCGGATTTCCCCTTTTGCCACATCATCGATAGTCTGGAAGACAGTCAGGTTTTCATCCAGCAACGATGCCTGATTCTGAGCGAAGTAACCAATCTGCACATTATGTCCCAATGTAAGTGTTCCCTCGTGCTCTATCTCTCCCATAATACATTTCACAAGCGTAGACTTACCTTCTCCATTTTTTCCCACAAAAGCAACTTTATCGCCACGTTCTATGGTAAGATTTGCATTACGGAACACCACATGATCACCATAAGTTTTGCCTACTCCTTCCATAATAACCGGATAACTTCCACTTCGGGGTGAAGGAGGGAATTTGAGTCGGAGTGCCGAAGTATCTTCTTCATCAACTTCAATAAGCTCCAGTTTCTCCAGCATCTTTACGCGACTCTGTACCTGAAGTGTCTTACTGTATGTTCCTTTGAAACGTTCAATAAAGTCTTTCGTTTCCTGAATCATCTTCTGCTGTTCTTCGTATTGCTTCATCTGCTGTTCACGACGTTCCTTACGCAATACAAGATACTGCGAATAGTTTACCTTATAGTCGTAAATACGTCCCATCGTCACTTCAATGGTACGTGTAGTAATATTGTCGACAAACTTACGGTCGTGACTGATAACCACCACAGCCTTGGCACTGTTAATCAGAAATTCTTCCAACCAGCCGATAGATTCAATATCCAGGTGATTAGTCGGCTCGTCCAGCAATAATACATCCGGGTTCTGCAACAGTAGTTTGGCCAGTTCGATACGCATACGCCATCCTCCACTGAAATCACTGGTAGGGCGGTTAAAATCCTCACGCATGAAACCCAGTCCGAGCAAAGCCTTCTCTACGTCCTCTTCAAAGTGAGTCATATCGATGGCATAAAACTTCTCGCTCATTGCCGCAACCTTTTCTATCAACTCCATATACGAATCGCTTTCGTAATCGGTACGGGTAGCCAGCTCGTTGTTCATGCGTTCTATCTCTTCTTCCATTTCACGAAGATGAGCAAAAGCCTGCGATGCTTCCTCGAACACCGTACGTCCATCCTCCGTCATCAGATGCTGAGGCAGATAAGCAACTACGCAGTCTTTAGGAGCCGTCACCTTTCCACGGGTAGGCTGACGTACCCCTGCCAATATTTTCAATAAGGTTGATTTCCCTGCTCCGTTCTTTCCCATCAGGGCGATACGGTCTTTTTCATTAATCTGAAAACTAATGTCACTAAATAAGGTGGTTCCGCCAAATTCGACGGTAAGTCCATCTACTGAAATCATAAAATATTACGTATTAGTATATAAAATTACATCATCTATCTCAAAAGCCGAAACTGCCCGACCGGATTTTTCAATTGTCCGAGGGCCAGTCCCTTTAATGAAACCGTTTTCACAAACAATCGGTTTTCTGATACAATGCTTTCCGCCACACAATTATCCCAGACTGACTATTTCCTGTAAAATCCGGACTGCTGAATCCACATCAGTAATATCTTTCACAATCATGCTGCGGCGTCCGTTCTGTTCACGCAGGTTGCATACTCTCGGATACTTTGCCATATAGTCGATTATCTTTCCAAAAGCGGCACTCTGATAATACGGACTGTCCGGATTGCTTACAAAATAAAGAATCATCTTGCCACCTTTCAGTACAGCTTTTTCCACTCCCAAACGTTTTGCCAGACGACGAAGAGGCACAATACGAATCAACTCTTCTCCTTCAGGCGGAATCTTTCCAAATCGGTCAATCAGACGTTCCTTGAAAGCCTCCACATCACGGTCGAGTTCCAGTTTGTCCAGTTCACGATAAAGCAACATTCGTTCACTGCTGCTCGGAATATATTCGTTAGGGAACAATAATTCCAAATCGCTTTCTACGGTACATTCGTCCACAAAATCTTCGCCACTGATTTTTTCTTCTCCTGCTTTTATCTCGTCGGCATAAAGTTCTGCAAACTCATCATTCTTCAATTCGGTTACAGCTTCCGACAGAATCTTCTGATAGGTTTCATATCCCAAGTCTGCTATAAAACCACTTTGTTCAGCTCCCAGCATATTACCAGCGCCACGAATATCCAAATCCTGCATGGCAATGTGTATACCGCTTCCCAAATCGCTGAAGTTTTCGATGGCTTGAAGACGGCGTTTGGCTTCGGGGGTAAGCGATGACAACGGAGGAGCCAATAAATAACAGAAAGCTTTTTTGTTGCTTCGTCCTACACGTCCGCGCATCTGATGCAAGTCACTCAACCCAAAGTTCTGTGCCTGATTAATGATAATCGTATTGGCGTTCGGAATATCAATTCCACTTTCGATGATAGTAGTTGCAAGCAACACATCATAATCATAGTTTACAAAACCGAAGATTATCTTTTCCAGTTCTTCAGGCTGCATCTGTCCATGTCCGATACATACACGGCAATCAGGAATATTGCGCACAATCATTGCTTTCAGTTCCATCAGGTTCTGAATGCGGTTGTTCACGAAAAATACCTGTCCGTTCCGGCTCATCTCGAAGTTTATCGCTTCCGTTATTATCTCTTCGTTAAACGTATGCACCTCCGTCTGTATCGGATAGCGGTTGGGCGGTGGTGTCTGTATAACCGAGAGGTCACGAGCCCCCATCAACGAAAACTGAAGTGTACGCGGAATAGGTGTTGCTGTCATGGTCAGTGTGTCTACATTGACCTTTATCTGACGCAATTTTTCTTTTACACTTACTCCAAACTTTTGTTCTTCATCGATAATCAGCAAACCCAGATCATGAAACTTTACACTTTTACCGATAATCTTATGCGTACCTATCAAAATATTGACAGTACCAGCTTCCAGCTCCTTCAGAATACGGGATGTATCTTTAGCAGTACGGGCACGGCTCAGATATTCTACCTTACAAGGCATCCCTTCCAGACGTTTACAGAAAGTCTGGTAGTGCTGATAAGCCAATACAGTAGTAGGAACAAGCACAGCAACCTGCTTATTGTCGGCCACGGCCTTAAATGCGGCACGTATGGCAACTTCTGTTTTTCCGAAGCCCACATCACCACACACAAGGCGATCCATCGGGCGATCGCTCTCCATATCGGCTTTTACTTCCTGAGTAGCTTTCAACTGGTCGGGAGTGTCCTCATAGAGGAAGCTTGCCTCCAGTTCATGCTGCATGAAACTGTCCGGACTGTACTTAAATCCTTTTTCCTGCTTACGCTGTGAATAAAGTTTAATCAAATCACGGGCAATATCCTTAATCTTAGTCTTGGTACGTTCCTTGATCTTTTCCCATGCTCCCGTACCCAGTTTACTGATACGAGGCTGTTCACCTTCTTTTCCCTTATATTTGGAAATCTTATGCAGAGAATGAATAGAAACAAATACCACATCATCGTTCTGATAAACCAGCTTGATGACTTCCTGCGTTGTATTCCCGTTCGGGATACGCACAAGTCCGGCAAACTTTCCGATTCCATGATCAATATGCACCACATAATCACCCGGTTCGAACATGTTAAGCTCTTTCAAAGAAAGTGCAACCTTACCACTTCTTGCCTTATCACTGCGCAGATTATATTTATGAAAACGATCGAATATCTGATGATCGGTAAAAATACAGCAATGCAACGTGTGATCGACAAATCCTTCGTGCAAAGTACGGTCTACAGCTGTAAAATCTATTTTATCACCACGCTCACGAAAGATATCTGCCAGTCGGTCGGTCTGTTTTACACTGTCAGAACATATATAGATGGAATATCCCCGCTGTAAATAATCTGTCAATGAACTTGCTACCAAATCGAAATTCTTATGGAAAATAGGCTGTACAGACGTATTGAACTTCAGTGTAGCCTGAGGTGTCCCCGTTGCCTTATGTCCGAAATCAATCCGCCGGAACTCCAGTGATTCTACCGTAAACTCTGCACCATCTATCAGCTTCCGCTCCAGGTTCATCAACTCTGTCTGCTCTCCTTCATATGCGGTCAGTGCCTGAGGCGAGAGAGCCTCATCATGAATTGTCTGAATACGTTCGCGTACCCACAATAAATCTTTTACCCATAAAACAGTATCACTCGGAATAAAGCTCAGGAAACTGATATCGCCATCCATAGCCTGTGCCAGTTCCGGAACAATACTTACCGAATCTTTTTTCTCACGCGACAGCTGGCTTTCTACCTCAAAGGTACGTATGCTGTCAATCTCATCACCGAAAAAGTCTACTCGGTAAGGATATTCAGAAGCGAAAGAATAGACGTCGATGATACTACCGCGTGTAGCGAACTGTCCCGGTTCATATACATAGTCAACATGCTCGAAGCCATAATCCGAAAGTGTCTTGGTAATTTCATCCGTATCAATGTGCTGTCCGACAGTCAACTTCAGTGTTCTATCACTCAGTATCTTCGGCGAAACGACCTTCTCGGCAAGCGCATCGGGATAAGTTACAACTGTTACTGGTTCATTCTTTTCCAGCCTGCTCAACACTTCAGTACGGAGTATTTCATTGGCTGCATCTTTTTGACCATATTTAATAGCCCTGCGATAAGATGAAGGGAAAAATAAAATCTGTTCATCACCGTTCACCTGCACCATATCATGATAAAAATATCCGGCTTCCTCCTGATCATTCAAGACAAAAAGATACACGCCCGGTACCGACTTGATAAAGCAGGAAGCAAACAACGATGCACACGAAGCATGTGTTCCCTCTAAAAATACAGTACGGATATCATTATTTTTTAAAGTATTCGCCAATCCTTCCAAGGCTGGATGACGAGTATAACGCGATTGAAGTTCTGTTATTCCCATTGTTATCATCAATAGTATAGTCACATCTTCCTGACCTCGCCGGCAGAAGATTACTCATATAATAAACAATGCAAAATTATAAAATAATTTCAGTACAGAAGAATATAAACCCGAGCTTGAAGAAAAACAAAAGCTTTTTTAGATTTTCAAAATAAGAAATTTTATCCATAAAAAACGGAAAGAATGAATAACTTTGCAGAAAAACCAATTTCTTAACAACAAAAAGATAAATAAAGGAAATGACAAGGTTTAAGAAAATAGTAGCGGTAGACGAAACGCTGCTTAATGAAGAAGCCCTACAGCAACTGCAAAAGCTGGGAGAAGAAGTAGTGGTATATCATGATTTTCCACAAGACGAACATATCGTAACCGAGCGTATCGGTGATGCCGACTGCCTGTTAGTATCATTCCGTACACCTATCAGAAAAAGTGTACTCGATGCCTGCCGCAATATACAATACATAGGCATGTGCTGCACACTCTATAACCCGGAAAGCTGTAACGTGGATGTTATAGAAGCCCAACGAAGAGGAATTACCGTACTCGGAGTAAAAGATTATGGCGACGAAGGAGTTGTAGAGTATGTAATAAGCGAACTGGTACGATTATTACACGGATTTGGAGGCATACGCTGGCGTAAGGAAAGTACTGAACTGACCAGACGGAAAATAGGAATCATCGGAATGGGTAAAACCGGACGAATGGTTGCCGATGCGCTGAAGTTTTTCGGAGCAGAAGTCAGCTACTTCAGCCGCCACAGAAAAGCAGATGCAGACAACGCCGGATTTGTGTACATGCCGCTCGATGAACTGTTGGATAAAAATGAAATAATCTGCACATGTATTCCTCGTAACAATTATCTGCTGGGAAAAAGAGAATTTTCCATTTTAGGCAATAACAAAATTGTAGTGAATACTTCCGTAGGACCGACATTCGATGTTGCTGCCATGAAAGATTGGCTGAATGAGTCACCCGACAATTATTATCTTTGTGACGCGACAGGAATGGGCAACGTATACGAAGAACTGAAATCATGCAGTAATCTTTTATATACGCCCTATATTTCAGGAAAGTCCATACAAAGTGTCGAAAGACTTTCACAAAAAGCTTTGGCCAACATAGAGTCTTACCTTACGGCATCAGCCAATAATAAATAATACTTTAATATTATTCGACCTATCAACTATATGTACAACGACATCATTGAATTTCTTGATAACAAACGGCTTAAAGAAGCTCTTGTACAACTTACAGCTTTGGCGCATGAAGCAGACAACTGGCAATTAAGTTCTGAAATAGAAAGTTTACAGACTACTTACAGTTATATGCTGCAATATGCGGCACAGGGTATGGAAGATCCGGAACGCAACAAATTATACCATCAGTTACTCCGTACAGCATACGAACTTGCCGACCGCACCGAAGCCACACGTAAATATCGTACTGGAACAGGATATATGCATGGAAAATATTACAGTTTTCAGCAAATTCCACCACATTCTTATCAGGAAATCTGTCTCAGTCTTGAAGCTTTCAGCGAAAATCTGGGAATGGCTCAGATAACAGTCATGGACGAAGAACGGCGTAGTGAAACAGTTAACAAGCTATATATCGAGCATGAAAAGTATGTTACTGAGTTATTCGATATAATATGGATTTCTACACATTGGACAGATGAAGACTTGTCGGGTGCAAATTCCATATTGGAATCACTGCTCGTTCCTGCCAATGATGTAGCTGTAATGATAAGTGCAGTTACTTTAAGCCTGATACAAGTATTCGACAGCCGGAAGTTCCAATTCCTTATTAAGGCATATCAGACACACAGCGAAAGAATAGTTGTCCAACGTGCTTTGATTGGAATCGCCCTGACAGCCTATTATCAGGAAAAAAGGTTAAAGCTATATCCGGATCTGCAAGCAGCCTTATCATTACTAAGCGACTCTACCCCGATCATTAAGGAACTGAACAAACTTCAGACCCTCCTGCTCCTTTCCCGTGAAACGGAAAAGATAGAAAAGAAACTGCGTGAAGAAATTATACCCAACATGAAGATTTCTCCGGAAATGCTGAACCAAAATCAGAAAATCATTGATCTGGAGGATTTGGAAGACAAGAATCCTGAATGGGAAAAAGAAATGAAACGTGTCGAAGAAAGTATACGCGAACTGGGAGAGTTACAGCTGGAAGGAGCAGATACTTATCTGAGTGCCTTTGCCCAACTGAAATCGTATCCGTTTTTCCGTCAGGCAGCACACTGGTTTTATCCATTCGACCGCCAGCATCCCGACATTGTGAAACTATTCACCAATCACAAGTCTACAGAAGGCAAATCGCTTATAAATCTGCTTATGGAATCAACCATGTTCTGCAATTCGGATAAATATTCTTTCTGTCTTGCCTTAAAGGATATCCCCAAACAGCAATTAGAGATGTTTACGGCAGAAGCTACCGAACAAAACCAAATACTGAAAGAAGGAAGCGAACAATTTGCAGAAACAATAAAAGGAGAAAAAAAGCCAAGCAATATCAGCCGTCAGTACATACACGACCTGTACCGCTTCTTCAAGTTATGGATGTATCGCAGTGAAATGCACGATATTTTTACAGACGATTTGTCACTCTGGAAATGTGAAGCTCTGAAACCGTTGATGCATACTCCGGAAAACCTGAAACAAATAGCCGACTATTTATTTTCTAAAGACTATTTTCAGGAAGCATGCACGATATATTATGACGAATTATGCAACAAGGGAAAAGGCGATGCCGACTCCTGGCAAAAGACCGGATTCTGCCTTCAGAAAATGAAAAAATACACCGAAGCATTGCAGGCTTACGCTCAGGCAGATTTATTGAAACCTGAACATATATGGACGTTAAAGCAAATGGCACAATGCCATAAGAAATTACATCATTATCAAGAAGCACTCGACTGTCTGTACAAAGTAGAAACAATGCAACCCGACAACTTGAATTTGCTTCTGCAAATAGGACAATGTCTTGCCAGCCTGCACATGTACGACAAAGCTTTGTCTTATTTCTTCAAAGTGGAATATATGGAAACTGCTCCGGCAAATGCACAAAGAGCCATCGGATGGTGTTATTTCATGACAGGAAAATATGCTGAAGCTGCCCGTTTCTTCGATAAACTGCAACAGGCTGACGAAGTGCTGACTTCCGACTGGCTGAATGCCGGACACGTATATCTGGCACAAAACAATATACCCAAAGCACTGGAATGCTACAGACAGGCAGAAAGTCATTGCCAAAGTCACGATGAATTCATACAGCTTTACTTAGCAGACAAGGAAGCCTTGCTGCAACAAGGCATATCAGAAGAAAATATTTATCTGGTTCCAGATATGCTCTAACACAAAAATCCCCTTCTTCAGTTTTGCTCAATACATGGAAAACCGAGGAAGGGGATTTTGTATCGTAATATTCAGAATCAGATAGTCATTTTAAGAATCTTACCACCCCATTCCGGTAAGTCAACAGCAACAGGCTTATCACTCGCAAATGAGATAGTTTCGGCTTTTCCCGACAACAGATCCGTTGCCTGAACTGTTTTATATTCCGGTATCTGCAAATATTCGAAAGCATGATAAGGAATGTTCACAGACAGATGGACAGGCATATTGTCGAAATTCACCAAAACCAGCAATACTTCATTTTCATACTTACGGATAAATACATACTGACGGTGCTCATTCATCAGCCAGTTTCCTTTATTCGCATACATCAGATCGAAAAATGCTCCATGTGATATAGCCTTTTCCTCACGGCATAAATTCAGGACATGCTGATAAAAACTGCGAAGCTCTTTTTCCTTATCATTCAGTAAATGCAAATTATAACGTCCGTGATTACTCCACCGGCGGATAGTATCCACACTCCAGTAATCAAAAATAGTAGTTCGTCCGTCACGGCCACTGAATCCTTCGCTATCCATTCCTCTTTCTCCCAGTTCCTGACCGAAATAAATCATCATAGGATTGGTGTTCATACAAGCCGAAACCAGCAAAGCAGGAAGAGCCTTACGTGCATCGCCTGCAAAGAAATCGGAAGCAATACGCTGTTCATCGTGATTTTCCAGGAAGTTCAGCATGTGCGGCTGTATATCGTCCACACTCTGCCAACAATTTGTAATGGCAGTAGCCGATCCATATCCACAAGTTACAGCACGAAGGGTATCATACAATCCTACCTTATCATAAAGATAATCAAAATGTCCGTTGAATATGTAATTACGGTATTCGTTCGGATTATAAACCTCAGCGATAAATATAAGTTCCGGATGCTGTTCTTTTACCTGAGGAATAGCCCATCCCCAAAATTCACAGGGAACCATCTCTGCCATATCGCAACGGAAACCGTCTATACCCTTTGCTGCCCAGAACAGCAGGATATCTCTCATCTTATACCAGGTATCGGGAACAGGAGAAAAATGGTTGCCGGTGTTTCCCATGTAATCGACTCCATAATTCAGTTTTACAGTTTCATACCAGTCGTTTTTGTTCGGATAAGCGTCGAAGCGGTTGTTTCCCGTAGCTTTAGCCGGCTGTTCTTCGTACATACCAGCCTGTTCATCATAAAAATCAATTTCTCCGCCTAAACTAGTTCCGGGGATATAATAAAAATTATTGTTTACATCGAAAGCTTTCGAGCTATCATCATCTTCTCCCAAATCCTTCACTCCGTCCGGCTTGGCATACGAATGATACTGACGTGCCACATGGTTTGGCACAAAATCAATTATCACTTTCAATCCATTGTCGTGCGAACGTTTTACCAGCAGTTCAAACTCTTCCATACGGCGGTTTACATCAACAGCCAAATCAGGGTCTATATCATAATAATCGCGAATAGCGTATGGAGAACCTGCCTTACCCTTTATAACAGCAGGATGATTGCGAGGTATATTGTAAGCTGAATAGTCTGTCTGAGAGGCATGAGCAATAACCCCTGTATACCAAATATGTGTTGCCCCAAGCTTTTTTATCTCATTCAAAGCCTGGTTTGTAAATCCGGCCATCTTACCACATCCGTTTTCCTGCAGGCTGCCATTGTAGGCATTGCGTACCTCTTCATTACCAAACAGGCGGGTAAATACCTGATAAATAATTATTTTCTCACTTTGTTCCATATCATTATTGTATTTTGTCTTCATTTCATATCACCTGAATGAAAAATATCTTTCCTTTTCGTCTTCTTCCAGTCCTTCCAACACTTTTGAAGCTGCAAAATATCCGGCACTGAAAATCTCCTCTGCTTTTTCCAGCTCATAGTTCGAATATGATCCCAAGCCATCGGGAGCTATAACCAGATCAGCCTTTTCCAGTTCGGTAAACGTATTCGCCTGAAACATGAAATGATAAGCCCGAAGAGCAATAGCTGCCAAGTTCTTACTATATTCATCGGCTACCAGCTTGTAGACATTCAGCGCCAAAACCTTATCGCACATATCACGTATCGGTGTCACTGGTACATTCATGAATACTCCCCCGTCGACATAATATGTTCCCCCGATCTTGACCGGAGCAAAAAGTACGGGAATACAACACGAAGCTGCTACCCGACGCGCTATTTCCCCACGTGTAAAATGTACACACTGTCCATGGTCGAAATCGGTAGCCGTCACTACTACTGGTATTTCCAGATCTTCCAGATTACGTGTCCGCAAATTGCTTCTCATAAAATCGATAAAGTAGTCCATCTGAAACAAACTGTCTTTACCGAAACGTATCTTGGCAAGCTCTGTAAACGAGCGGTCGGAAAACATCTCCATTATTTCAAACGGCTGTCTGCCATCGGCTATGAATACGCTTACAATAGCTCCCGCACTAGTTCCCGAAAGAATATCAGGGCGAATGTTATGCTCGAACAATGCCTGCAACATTCCCAAATGGGCTATGCCTCTGATAAAGCCTCCGCTCAAGGCGAATCCGATATGATATTTTCCGTCTGCCATATATTCAGGTGTAAATAAAATCTTTATTATTTAATGACACGATAATAATCCTGCTTGCGTGGCTTAGGCTGTGCCGGTTCTTCTGCCGGATATCCCAGTGCCAGAGCGCCTATACCTACCAGACCTTCGGGCAGTCCCCACGACTTCATCAGTTCTTTGCCTTCGGGAGTAGAAAACATTTCCCGTTCACGATGAATCCAGCAGCTTCCTAACCCGATAGCATGAGCAGCGAGCATCATGTTTTCCAATACACAACTTCCATCCTGGATAGGATTGTTTGCATCAGCAGGAACAAGTACCAACACATAAGTAGGTGCATCGTAATACGGATTCGAGGTTACTCCCATCACATGAGCGTTCATGCTTGCCAACTGTTTACGCAGCTCTTCGTTCTGTACTGCCACAATATAAGGCGACTGCATGCCTCGTGAAGTAGGAGCATATGTTCCGGCTTCGAGCACTGCCTTCAGTTCTTCATCGGTTATCTGTTCTTTTTTATATTTACGGCAGCTGCGCCGTGTTTTGATAATCTGTAAAAAATCTGTTTCCATAACTTGCTAATAATTGTATAGGTATTATTAAGTTGAAGTCAAAAATACGTATTTTATTCCGATTGACGGATAAATAAATATTTTTTTATTGCAACAGATACAAAAAGAACGTGATATAAATCAGAAAACATGCTGAAATCTTTCCTAAAAATTCAGCATGTTTTTGACAAAAATTGTACAATAAATTCTCATTTTCGTACAAAAAACAGGTAAATATGCAGGCGTTTCACTAAAAGCATGTACATCCTTAATTATCAATGAGTTATTTCACAAGCAAAGTTCAAACTAATAGTACAGCATCCATACAATACAGCATAAAAAAACTCCTTTTCTGCAATATTCAGCAGAAAAGGAGTGTGATTCATCTAACAGAAATAACTTTTATCAATTATTTTCCGGACGCAACTTACGGACAGTTACAGCAGTCTGCCACATTTCGCTTTCGCGCAACTGACGAAGTTCTTCATTCAGTTTTTCACGATAATCCGGCTGAGAATTTGAATCGATAGAACGCTGTGCCTCGTGTCCTTCAGCAACCGATTTGTACAGTTTTTCGAATACCGGTTTAGTTGCATCGTGGAACGGAGTCATCCAGTCCAAAGCACCGCGCTGAGCAGTAGTAGAACAGTTGGCATACATCCAGTCCATACCTTTGGCAGCAAACAACGGCATCAATGACTGAGTAAGTTCCTCAACTGTTTCATTGAATGCTTCAGATGGGCTGTGTCCGTGTTCACGCAATGTTTCATACTGTGCCAGCAACAGACCTTGGATTGCACCCATCAATGTACCACGTTCACCGGTCAAGTCAGAAGTAGCTTCACGCTGGAAAGTTGTTTCGAACAAATAACCAGAGCCAATACCGATACCCAATGCAATAGTACGTTCGTAAGCCTTGCCTGTTGCATCCTGATAAATTGCATATGATGAGTTCAAACCACGACCTTCGAGGAACATAGTACGCAAAGATGTACCAGAACCTTTAGGAGCGACCATGATAACATCAATATCTTTTGGAGGAACTACACCTGTACGATCGTTCCAGGTAATAGCAAATCCGTGAGAGAAATACAATGCTTTTCCAGCAGTAAGATGCGGTTTGATAGTAGGCCATACAGAGATTACGGCTGCATCCGAAAGCAAGCACATGATAACAGTAGCTTTCTGGCATGCTTCTTCGATGCTGAACAGAGTTTCTCCCGGAACCCATCCGTCGGCAACAGCTTTATCGTATGTTTTGCCCTGACGCTGTCCTACGATGACATTGAAACCATTGTCACGCAAATTCAGTGACTGTCCAGGTCCCTGCACACCATAACCGATGACAGCTATCGTTTCATTTTTCATTACCTCACGTGCTTTTTCCAAAGGAAACTCATCGCGGATTACTACATTTTCTGTAACACCGCCAAAATTCATTTGTGCCATAATTACAATCTTTTTATTAAAAATCAATTAAATATCACTTTACTTCGAACAACAACTTCAGCGTCGT
>ENA-UEYI01000170-UEYI01000170.1-human-gut-metagenome-genome-assembly--contig:-NODE-170-length-64300-cov-13.604986_pt1 | contig 64300 bp, 56 predicted proteins | sample MGYA00242900_ERZ507916 | MGnify/ENA primary metagenome ERZ507916 (study PRJEB26167, sample SAMN06115521) | human gut metagenome | host: Homo sapiens | place: China:Chongqing | collected 2015-09-02...
GAGCAGTGCTTACCTTCGGTCAATCCAGTCTCCGTGCAGGTTGGGGCCTTTGCTGCATCGATTACTTCTGTGTGGCCCTTGGCGGGAATCTCTTCCTGCGCTTTGATAACCGTTCCGCAGACAGAGCAGCTGATGCCATCCGTCAGACCCGTTTCGGTGCAGGTCGCAGGCTTGCCCGCAACAGCCTTCTCGGTGTGGCCGGTCGCGGGAATCACTTCCTGCGCAACGAGAATCTCGTTGCAAACAGAGCAGTGCTTACCTTCGGTCAATCCAGTCTCCGTGCAGGTTGGGGCCTTTGCTGCATCGATTACTTCTGTGTGGCCGGTCGCGGGGATCTCTTCCATACCGGAGAGGATTGCCTCACAAACGGAGCACTTCGTGCCGGCTTTATGGCCAGCCTCGGTGCAGGTAGCGGGCTTCTCAGCGACGTCGACAGGGGTATGCCCGGTCGCGTTAATCGCTTCTGTCTTAGTTTCTTTGCAAACCGTGCAGGTGTAGGTCTTGACGCCAACATTCTCACAGGTGGGAGCGGTCGTGATCTCGCCCTCGCCCCAGCTGTGCCCCTTGGCTGGAATCTCTGTCTGTGCAACGATGATCTCATTGCAGGCGGAGCAGTGCTTGCCCTCAGTCTTGCCGGGTTCGGTGCAAGTCGGCTCAACAGCCGGATCAACCACTTCCTTGTGGCCAAGGGCCTTGATCGTTTCCTGCGCCTTCAGTTCCTTGCCGCAGACGGAGCACTTCTCTCCGTCCGTCAGACCAGCTTCCGTACAGGTCGCTGCCTTACCGAGAACCGTCACCCCAGTGTGCCCCTTCATGGGAATCACTTCCTGCGCAACGAGAATCTCGTTGCAAACAGAGCAGTGCTTGCCTTCCGTCTTGCCCGGCTCCGTACAGGTCGCCTTGACTGCCGGATCAACCACTTCCGTGTGGCCAGTCGCAGGAATTTCCTTCTGCGCGGTAATCACCGCATCGCAGACGGAGCACTTCTCTCCATCTGTCAGACCAGCTTCCGTACAGGTCGCCGCCTTACCGGGAACCTTCTCTGCCTTATGGCCGGTTGCAGGAATTTCCTTCTGCTCAACGATGACCGCATGACAGACGGAGCAGTGCTTGCCTTCCGTCAGGCCGGTCGCAGTGCAGGTCGCCTTGACTGCCGGATCAACCACTTCCGTGTGACCCTTCGCAGGGATCACTTCCTGAGCGGTAATCACCGCATCGCAGACGGAGCACTTCTCTCCATCTGTCAGACCAGCTTCCGTACAGGTCGCTGCCTTACCGGGAACCGTCACCGCCTTATGGCCGGTTGCAGGAATTTCCTTCTGCGCAACGATGACTGCATGACAGGCGGAGCAATGCTTGCCTTCCGTCAGGCCAGGCTCGGTGCAGGTCGGAGCCTTTGCTGCGTCAATGACCTCGGTGTGTCCCTTGGCGGGGATCACTTCCTGCGCAACGAGGACTTCGTTGCAGACAGAGCAGTGCTTGCCTTCGGTCAGGCCAGTCTTGGTGCAGGTTGCCTCAACAGCCGCGTCAACGACTTCGGTATGGCCCGTCGCAGGGATCTCTTCCATACCGAATATCGTAGCGCCGCAGACAGAGCACTTCGTACCGGCTTTATGACCAGCCTCGGTGCAGGTAGCGGGCTGTTCCGCAACTTCAACCGGAGTATGTCCAGTTGCGTCGATTGCTTCGGTCTTGGTTGCATTGCAAACTGTGCAGGTGTAGGTCTTGACGCCGGCATTCTCACAGGTAGGAGAGGTCGTGATCTCGCCCTCATTCCAGCTGTGGCCCTTGGCGGGAATCTCTTCCTGCGCTTTGATAACCGTTCTGCAGACGGAGCAGCTGATGCCATCCGTCAGACCCGTTTCGGTACAGGTTGCGGGCTTGCCCACAACGGTCTTCTCGGTATGCCCCTTGGCCGGAATCTCTTCCTGTGCAACGAGGACTTCGTTACAGACGGAGCAGTGCTTGCCTTCCGTCTTGCCAGGCTCCGTGCAGGTCGCCGCAACAGCCGCATCGATGACCTCGGTGTGGCCGGTGGCAGTGATTGCTTCGGTCTTGGTTGCATTGCAAACTGTGCAGGTGTAGGTCTTGGCACCGGCGTTCTCACAGGTAGGGGAGGTCGTAATCACGCCTTCGTTCCAGCTGTGGCCCTTTGCAGGAATGGATTCACCCGGCTTTTGTACTTTATCACAAACCTTGCAATAGGTATTGCCGGTGTAGCCTTCCTCAGTGCAGGTAGGCTCACGGCTATCACGAACCTCGGTCAGCGAGTGGTTATCCTCCCACTTGGCCTTGAGGGTCAGATTGGAAAGAGCAAACAGTTCTGGCTCTGTCCAAAGCTCATCATTGAGTTCTTCCTCTTCGCCCCAGTCGCTCATCTTGACCATGCCGGTAATCAGCCAGCCATTGAAGGTGTAACCCTCGCGAGTAAAGCCACATTCGGGAAGCGTGTAATACTCGCCGGACCCGCCGTTGGCGATCTTCACAGACTCCATCGTGCCGCTGCCGCCGTTGGCGTCAAAGGTGACGGTCAGCTTTTTAAACTGGTTGAATACTGCCGTGAAATCAACGTCCTTATGAGGATAGAAGCCCCAGCCGTCGATTTCTTCCGCCTCATCATAGGGAGTCCAGCGATTCAGGAACTTATAGGTGTAGTTTTCATCCTCAGGTCTGCTGGGGTTATCGTTGTCCCAATTCCATTCAGCCCAATCCTTGCAGGTGTAGTCGCCCTCCTGCAGGACAGTGTTATCCCAGTTCAGCCAGTGGACATGGTACTTGTGCAGAGCCCACTGGGCGTAGAGGGTGACATTTTCGCTGGTGGTGATGTTTGCCTTGTCGCCATAGGCCGTGCCGGTGCCGTCCTTCGCCGTGTTCCAACCGGTGAAATCATAGTCCGCGCGGGTGAAGGTGTTGGCGGTCAGGGCAGTCGCCTCATTGGGCTTCACGGTCTGGGTACCCATGGTGCCCTCGCCGCCGTTGGCGTCAAAGGTGATGACCGGGTCCTGAGTCCACTGGGCATAAAGAGTGGTGTTCTCGGTCAGATTAACAGTCGCACCATCCGCATAGGAGTCGCCAGTACCATCGACCGCCGTATTCCAGTTCAGGAAGTTGTAGCCTTCACGGGTGAAAGAGTTTGCGTTCAGTGCGGTATCGGTCTTCGCATTTACGGTCTGTGGGGCCATCGTGCCTTCGACCGGGTATTCTGCACTGCCGTTGGCTTCAAAGGTAACCGTCAGCTCCGTAGGCGCTTCACCGCACCAAACGCCATTGACATAGTTGATAACATCGTCAGCGCTTGCGGTCGCGGTTTCGGTGTAAGAGCCGTCGGCGTTGTGCAGCTTGGCAGCGGTGATGGGGATCTCATGTGCCGTCACGTTGCCCTTCTGCGTGTACTGATACGTCTTGGTCTCCGTTCCGGGGGTACCCTGCTGGTTGTAGACGCCAGTACCGGTGCTGGAGCAGATGTCTGCGCCGCCTGCGGTGGTGTAGATACCGCCAATAGCGGTCAGCGTACCGTTGACGTCCACCTTTACATCCGCCAGAGAAGCACGCTTACCTGTCCGTCCGGGAGCATAGGGCACGGAGATAAATTGCGCATCGCTCGCGCCGCAGTAGCCGTCCCACTCATCCGCATCGTAGACATAAAGACTCTTGCCACTGGGTACCACCAATTCGGCATCCTTGGCAATCGTCACTTCCACTCCCGGGAGCAGTGCTGCCGTCTGGTTCACGGTCAGTTTACTACCCGAGGTCAAATCAACGGTCATATTGTTGGTAAACGGCAGAACATAGTTGCTGGAGCTGACGCTCATGCCTGCCAGCTTCAGGTTCAGGCTGTTGACCTCCGCCACACCGTCGATGGTATAATGGATGCGGTCGGTGGCGCCGTCATACGCCTTGGTCAGGCTGCCGGAAACCAGCTTGAACATACCCTTGTCATCGATAAAGGGAATGGAGGTGGGGTTGATCTTCCTTATGGCGTATACCGCAGTATACACCGTCTCGCTGGCGCCGGCGTGCAGGGTCAGGGGTACCTCCACATTCTGCACGGCGTACTGGCTAAAGGGGAACACCTTGTTGCCCATGTCAGAAGATGCCGAGCCGCCGCGAAAATCCATAATCTGATACCACTCATACACAGAGCCGCCGGACTCCACGGTGACAGCGCCGCTGCCGGAGATGAAGCCCCATGCGTACAGGCTTGCGCCGGACTGCACGGTGATGGCGCTGCCGGATTCCATTTTGATGTAGCCATAAGGCCCAACGATGCGGCCCTGCTGACCGCCGGAGGCAGCATAATACTGACCGCCGACGCTGATGGCCGCCCCGTTTGCAAGGGTGAGGGAGCTGCCCGCCGCCATGGTCAGCGTCCGGAAGGGCTCAGCGGTCGGGGCGGAGGTGATGGCCGTCGGGGTACTGGTATAGCAGGTCTTGGCCTCGTCGAAGGGAATCAGCAGGGTAATGCCGTTCGGAATGGTGTAGCTCCCCGTGATCGTGCCATCGGTAGCCAGCGCGATCATAGACAGTTTATTCGCCGCCGCATAGTCGATCGCTTCGCCCAGATCGGCAAAAAGCTGGCCGCCGGTCTCAAAGAGTGCCACGTCCTTGCTGACAAACCGCGCCGTGATGGTACGGTCACTGTCAAAGTTCAGAGCGGTCTTGGCATCGGTGCTGATGCACTTTCCGCTGGCCACATCGTACCACCCCTTGAAGCGGTAGCCCTCCGCCGGGGTCGCCTCCACCTGATAGGCGGTCATGGAGCTCTGGGTGTGGGTGTACACCTCGGTGATAGTCTGCCCGTCCACGGTATAAGAGCCGTTCTCGGCGGGCTGGAAGGTCACGGTGGCGCTCACATCGGCCACCAGCTTCACGTTGGTCATGGTGATCTTGGTGTCGGCGCTGGTGCTGCCGGATTCGATCTCCACCTTAACGGTGCCGCCGGCTGCAAGCTCCTTGCTGAAGCTACCGTTTGTGGTGGTCTTGGTGTTGTTCACCAGAATCGTACCTTCGCTTACCACGACGGTATAGTCAAAGGCCAGCGTCGCCTTTGTGGTCTTGTTGTTGGTGATGGTCAGCGTAAAACGGTAATTGTCACTGCTGCATGACCCAGATTTAGACCGAGCCTTACCGATGATCTGGGTGCCAGCGGCGGTCCACGCGTTGTCCGCAGTGCCAGTAAAGCTCAGCCCGATGTTCTCATCGGCTAAGCCTGTCACAGTTCCACTGGTTGCCGCAAACGCTGTCATGGTCACATTGGGCAACAGTGCCAAGACCATGCACATGCAGAGCACAAGCGAAAGGAATCGCTTCAATGTGCTTTTCATTTCTTTATTACCTTCTTTCTTTGATGATTTCTGGCGTTTATTTCTATGTAAATGCTGAGTCCCGCCGCAAATGCGATGGCTGCCCAAACATGAGAAAGGTGGAACAGCATCCCCGTAGAGGACGTCCGGAAGAATTCATCAATGAAGCGGAACGCTCCGTAGGATGCCATATATAACGGGTAAATACTGCCGGAGTTCTTGCTCTTTTTCACTCTGGGGATGAGCAGAATCAGCATCACAATGTAATAGAGAATCTCAAGTTCCCTTGTGGGAAAGTGATAATGCGTTCCCGGTATGACTAAGCCAGCGCAGCAGCCAGAGACGATGCAGTTAATCCGAGCACACATCACCGTGAAGATCATGCAAATCGTAAAAATATCAAAAACGGCTTTGATATTGCGTTTTGAAACCTTTGCGCTGATGAAATAAAGCACTGGCATAAAGAACACTCCGCCGAATAAGCTCATGTTGCCAGCATCTCCGGTTTCCAGAAACGCAAATGCTTTTACACTCAAAACACCACATACCGTATGCAGCACCGAGAAGGCTATCACGGCGTACCATTTCATTTGGAGTTGCCGCCGCATCCTGTACAGCCAAAATATGTTAAAGATCGTTCCAAGCAAGAGAAGAGCACTCAGGGAATAATCTTTCGTCCATGACATGGATAATTCAGCCAGTCGTGTACCCCTCAATTTGCATCACCCCCCTTCACATCTTCTTTAGTCCTCAGGCTATATGTCGTTTTTTTACTTCTCTCAGCATTGCTGCAGCTGCACCAGTGCTGGGAGAAGCAGAAAAGCAACATGGGGCAGGGATGGTCTGTCCCTGCCCCATGCGCGGGACACTAATTCAGCACTTCTCTTCGCTTTGCCGTTTCTTCAGCCGATTTTACTCAGCGGGATCCTCCACGCTGTTCTTCACGTCAGAACCCTCCGCAACAGGATTGGCAACAGCATTGACATTGACCTCAACTTCAGATGCCCCGCCATCATTCACATCATTGCCACTCTGCGCAGATTGCCCCGACGTATTGCTGGGATTATAGTGCGAGAAGTCAATGTGCATAACCACCACGACCGTTTCCGTTGCCTTGAAGCCCATAGAGCGTTCCAGATCAATTGTCACAGTCACAGGAACAGCATAGTAATTTTTGTCGCTGAATTCGCTACCAGCAACGCCGACAACCTTGAACTGATTTGGCCGCATCGCACCAACACTATTATCATCGCTGCCGACCATTCCGATCACACCGGTCAGGAAGTCCTTCCAAGCATTATTCTCTTCGCCGGGAGTAAAGGTCATGCCAAAGTAAGCCGCAGTTCCATTCTTCGGAGTAACCTTAGCGGTCATCTTGCTCAGAACCTTGTTTACAACATTAGCGTTGCTATTGACCGTCGTCAGCACAGAATTCACCTCGGCGGCATTGCTTCCCAGCGCCTGATCCAAGGATGTCATGTTCTCTTTCATAATGCCGAGCAGATTAGCAACTGTGGCATTAACGCCATCAAATGCTTTCTGAGCGTTTTCACCGCTTCCAATCTTATCCACACCTGCCTGCATCAGCTTGTCCGGCATTTCCATCGTGACCACAATGGCCTTGTTCTCATTAACGGAGATACCGTAACGGCTGTTGACCTCTTCACCGGTCAGCATCTCCATCTGCAGGTGGTCAGCCAGCGTTCCGGCAAGACTCTTCACCTTAGCAACATCCCGGCCCTCGAGCTGAACAGCAATCGTGAATGCATAGGTATTGTCGCCGGTCACTTTGGCGTTGACAGTCTTATAGGTATAAACACCGTTTTCTCCTGTCATGTTATTGAGTGTATAGAAGAAACCGTCCGCCACAGAGAACAGGGCGTTCTTCAGTGCGGTGTTCTGGAAAGTACCCTTGTTGTAAACATCCTGACCATCCGCAGTCAGCACATAGCTGCCAAAGTTTTCATTCAAAGCGCTCTTCAGGTTGGTAGCAAGACCGGTGAGGAAATCTTCACCAAAAGCTGCCGCGCCGGACTGAATTGCATCCACATTCAGTTTCAGTGCGTATGCAGTACCATCCCGTTTCGCGGTAACCAGCACTGCGCCGTCATTTCCCTTGATTTCTGCTAGCTTTGCATCCAAAGCATCCCAAGCCTTTTCGGTAGCCTTGACTTCCGGTGATTTCACGCTACACACGCACACACCATTAGTGAAGGTATGCGTCGCGTAGCCGTCCTTATCCGCATTGCTGCTCACGGTGCAGTTTGCCGCCGTGCAGTCATGCCAGTGGTGCGTCTCGTCGTGGCTCCACGCCGTCGCCCAGACATGGGTGTGGCTCGGCGTGCTGCTGCCGCCGGAGCTGCTGCCGCCACCGCCGGAACTGGTGGTACCCTTATTCACGGTAGTGGAGGAGCCGGAGCCGGTGGTACCAATCGTGGTATCCTTGCCGCTCTTGTCGGTGACAGTGATCTTCTCATCGCCGATGTTCTTGACGTCGGTGTTCTTGGTCTCAACGGTGATGTCCTTGTCGGACTCCACTTTCTTCACGGTGCCGCTGCCGGTGACGGTGGCATCCTCAGCATGGTTCTCCACATTGCCGACGGTGGTGCCGCTGCCAACATCGACCGTGGCGCCGGAAGCATTCTCGGTTACGATCACATTGTCGATCTTGGCGCCGTTCTTGGTCTCAACTGCGCTCTTTTCACCGTCCAGCGTCACATTGTCCGCGGAGGCGTTGTCCAAAATGACCTTGGAGTTGTCGCCGCTGACCGTGATGTCATCAATGTTCTTGCTGCCCTTAACGGTCACTTCGATGTCATTGGCAGGCACGAGCAGCTTGTCCACGCTACCGGTCACGGTCACGTCGTCGGCGACGACGAGCACGATGCCCTTGCCGTCAGCCTTGACGGTCGCGCCCGCCTCGTCAGCATAGGTGTCGATGGCGCGGTCAAGGATGGTGACGGTGGCTGCGCGGGTGATGTTCGCCTGCGGGGCGAGCTCGTCAGCCGTCACACCGCCCACGATACCGGCCTCGATGAGCGCGGCAACGTAGCCCTGCGCGTAGGCGGAGACCTGCGCGGCGTCGGTGTACTTCGTCAGGTCGGGCTTGCGGATCGGCTCAATGCCGAGCGCGCGGGCCAGCATGACCATGGCACGCTCGCGGGTGATAGGCGCTTCGGGCGTCACCGTGCCGTCGCCGTTGCCATTGAGGATACCGGCAGCCGCGCAGCGGTTGATGGCATCAAAGTACCAGGCATCCGCCGTGTTGTCGGTGAAGCCCGCGTCCTTCGCGGCGGGCAGCTTGAGGAGCTTCGCGAGGATGGTCGCGAGCTGCGCGCAGGTGAGCTGACCGTTGGGGTCAAACAGACCGTTGCTGCCCTGGATGATGCCGTGGCCACTCCAGCGTTCGATGGAGCTCTCGGCCCAATGGCCTGCGGTGTCGCCGTAGGTCGGTTCGACCGCTCCTGTGCCGACCGTGAGCAGACTAACTGTCATGGCGAACACAAGAATGAGGGATAGGAATTTGCGTTTCATTTTGGTCCTCCTAATGTATTTTTTCCGCGGCTCCCCGCGGTTTGGGCACTTATTTCACCGGCTCTGCCGGAAGTTCACTTAAAATTGCTGTGCATCGGTCCAATGGTCTGCCCGCGCAGATCGGACAGCCGCAGCGCTGTTTTCCCGTGCGGCTGTTGACGACCGCCCGCCACGCATGACCCTTATCGCAGAGCCACCAGACCTTGCGGCGGCTGCCGGGCGTCACCTGCTGCGGTGTAAGGCTGCCGTTGCGCGTCGGGTGCCATTGCGAGGCAACGACCGGCTCTATCGTCGCGAGGTCGTTGAAGCCGGGCAGAACCTTGTGGTTGGAGCAATACGGACAATCGCTTCCACTCCGCACGCGGTGAGCTATAACAGCCGGATAGGAATGTCCCTTTTCGCAGCGCCACCACACGCGGCGGTTGGAGCCGGAAGTCACCAGCTCCGGCGTCAGAGCGCCGTTTTTCGCAGCGTCCCATTGCGCGGCAAGCTGCGGGTATTGGGTAGCGAGGTCGTTTTCGCCCTGTATGACCTTTTGCCCTGCGCAGAATGGGCAGCCTGTTCCACCACCCGCGCGGGATGAGATGGCGGCACGGTAGCTGTGCCCCTTGGGACAGCGCCACCAGGCCTTTCTCACCGTTCCCGGGGCGACCAGCGTCGGCAATAGAGGAGCGTTCTTCTCGGTATCCCATTCGGCAACAAGTGCGGGATACCTTGCCGCGAGGGAGTTTTCGTCCGGCAGAACAACACGTCCCGCGCAGACGGGACAGCCGGTGCCCAGCACACGGCTCTTCACGACCGAATTGTAGGAATGTCCCGCAGGGCACCGCCACCAGACCTTTTTGTGGCTGCCTACGGTCAGATCGGCGAACTTCAGCGGAGCGTTTTTCTCCGCGTCCCACTCGGCTTCAAGCGAGGGGACTTGCACCGCCAGCGAGTTTTCAGGCACTTCTTTGCGTCCGGTACAGTACGGACAGCCACTGCCCGCCGAACGGGAGTAGACCTTCGCCTGCCAGCTGTGACCCTTGGAGCACTGCCACCATACCTTTTGATGACTTCCGAAGGAAACGTTTCCAGTCGTAAGCGGCGCGTTGCGAACCTCGTCCCACTGCGCCAGCAGAGCCCTATGGCCCTGCTTTACGCAAAAGTCGTAGAACGATGTTCGCATCCATGCTCACCCCTTGCTTCCGATCCGCCAGCCCGTCCTTTCGGCGCTCAAACCGGCAATCTCCCTTATAGCCGGACAGTGGTCAATAATGTAGACCTTTTTGGGCACCTTACTATTGATATTTTGGGCAAAACATGATACTGTAAAGTCCTAAAAGAATCGTTTATTGGGTAATGGTCAACAAAGCCTACTTTTTTATCCGACAATTCTTGCGTTTAACGACTTTTTAACATATATTGCCGTGCGCCCAGTGTAAAAACGTGCTGTGTGCAATGCGCAATTCCTTGCCCGCCGCCCGCGCCGACAGCTCACCGCGCTCCCAACGCGCCTTGACCTCTTGAAACCCCGCAGGCAATTCCTTATAGGGGCGTCCGAACTTCACGCCCCGCGCCTTCGCCGCGGCGATACCCTCCGCCTGCCGCTGGTGGATGAATTCGCGCTCCGTCTGCGCCACATAGCTCAGAAGTTGGAGCACGATGTCCGCGATCAGCGTACCGGTCAGGTCGCGGCTTCGGCGCGTGTCGAGCAGCGGCATATCCAGCACGACGATGGCCGCTCCTTTCTCTTTTGTGATGATGCGCCACTGCTCCAGGATCTCTTCATAATTTCGCCCGAGACGGTCGATGCTCTTGATGACAAGGGTGTCGCCGTCTTTCAATTTTCGCAGCAGCCTCCTGTAGCCGCGTCGGTCAAAATCCTTGCCGGACTGCTTATCCAGAATGATCTGGCCGTCGTTCAGCCCAAACTCCCGCAGGGCGATGAGCTGGCGCTCCTCATTTTGTTCTCTTGTGGAAATTCTCGCGTAGCCGTATTCCATGTGCTGACCTCCCAATTTATTCGGTGGGATAAATTGTAAGTCAGTTGCTGACCATTCGCACGATATAGTGATATATCACTACTATAGCACAAATTTTAGAGTTAGTGAAGTATCACTAATAACTTTTTTTCAAATCTTATACCATAGTGATAAATCGTCCATTGGAGGTTCACTATGGATACCAGAGAGGCCGTCGCTTTCCGCATTCGTCAGCTATGTGCCGCACGGAAAATCACGCCAAACGGATTAGCCAATTTGTCTGCCGTTCCGCAGGCGACCATCAAGAGCATTCTCAATGACGAGAGCAAAAATCCGGGCGTCGTGACGATTAAGAAACTCTGTGATGGTCTTGAGATTACCCTCGGTGAGTTCTTTTCCACACCTGAATTCGATACGCTGGAGCAGGAAATCAAATAAGGTCTCCTAGTCTCAAAATTTTTGGTACAATGTTCGATCATCATGCGTGTCTATACACGGATAAGCTTGACGCTTGCACTGCTTGCACCATCCACGCACTCCCACATGAAATAAAAGGCTCCCACCGAGAAATTCTCGGCAGGAGTCTTTTGGTTATCTATAAAAGATTTTCCGCATTACTTCACATAGACAATATACAGTGCCTACTCTGTTATCCAGTAGTTCAAACGGTGATTCCCGCTATGTACCTTACCTCGACCTCGTGCCCCACAGCGGTGCGGTCTGCCCGCTGAAAGCTCATGGTTCGTACGGTACACATCTTCTTGGAAGAGGCGGAGCAAAGAGGATATCTTTTTCCAGTAATTATAAAAGATATTGTTGCAGAAAATAAGAAAGTTGAGTACCATGCAGCTATTGCAGTTCAGCAGCATGATTTAGTCGTTGATCAGTTCGGAGCTAACGCATGGGATAATGTTTCATATACTTTGAAGGAGATTGAACCTGTAGATGGAGAGTTGGGATATCGAGTGAAGTCGACAGGAAAGCTCGTTGATAAAGCGGAATACGAAGAAATCCTGTATGAGTATTGGGGAAATGTTGCAGCACAAGAGGGAACTTCCTACGCCGATATTTTCTTGACTGAAGGTGAACCCTCTGAAAATATTGCAAACAAGCGTGTAGATATTATTGCGAAGTATAGCCATGATATTCCTGTTGAGCTTGTAACGGTGTCGGATTCCCAAACATACGAGGTCTTTTTGTCTTTCAACAGTAAAACTATATCGGCCGATGGATACGAAGATTTCCATTTTGTGATTGATAACGAAGATGGCGAATGGAAAGTGTTTCAGGGACTTTCTTGGGCTGAGCCCTACCCCGAAAATCCGACTGGAGACTAAAAAAGTGAAATGGAAAAGCACTCTGAGTTCATGTTCGACGTCGAATTGGTATCGCCTGTTATCTAACAGAGATATACATTTGTCACGCATTTACTAAAAATTAGCGAGGGTATCGGCTACAAGCCGATACCCTCGCTAATTTTTTATTTATGCTGCCCTTTGCTGAAATCGCTGGCTGCGGATACTGTTCGCTCTGATCTGGAGCTCCTGCGAGAGCAGCTTCAGGACGGAGAACTCGTCATCCAGCCCACACAGTTCTCTTTGCAGCACCCCCTCGTAGTGCAGTTTCTTTTCCTCCAATGCCTGCACCTTCACTACCCAGCGGTCCATGACCGCGGGACTTTGGCTGCTGCTCTTGATGAGGTAATCGCATTTTTCCTGATAGGCGGCGATCTCTTTCTTGACGGCCAGATAAAATTCTTCCGTCATTTTCTCGCGCTGCTTGGCGTCGTCGATGATATAGAAGCTGTTGACGACCAGCGGCGTCGCCTTTTTATTGAGCCCGCTGAGGAGCAAAATGAAGTCCTCAAAAATGTCTACCTGATCCATATAGGTACGGGGGACAAAGTACATGTGGCCGGTGATGCTCAGCTTCGTTGCCTCAAGCGTGCGCAGGTAGTTGACGCAGATCGTCTCGATCTGCTTGCGGTTGGCGCATCGCTGGTAGAGCTCAAAGAGCTCCTCGGCGCGGCGGCAGCACTCCGGCACATCCACGGCATCATCATATACCATGTTGTCGCAGCGGAAAATGCCGTCTGCCTTATCGTAGCTGATGTTTGCCAGCTTTTCGTACTGGTTGGTATGGCGGTTCAAGGTTTCCTTCACCAGCTCACGAGAGAGAATGCCCGCCGTGTGCTTATTGTCACGACAGTAGGCGAGGTAGATATTTGTCTCGCCGTCCGTGGTGACCGGAACACGTTCCCGAATGTCTCCTGTGGCGGACCGAAACGCATCCGACACCGAGAGTCGGTTGCACCCGGCGTAAGCAATGCCCATGCTCTCACAGAGCGCGGAAAGCTTCTCTTTCTCTACCAGAAGATTGGAAAGAGAGAAATAAAGAAACTTTCCCAGCATGTGCTGCTTATCACCGGTGGCGGCACCGATAAATTCACCCATGTTTATGACATTGTCCATATTCGTGTCATTCCTTTCTTCATAGTGAGATGTCTCACCAGTTTTTGATGACCTCCGGGAGCTTATCATACTGCCCGGAGATCAGCAGTCCGCATTCGTAGTGGAAATTGATGTAGGTGAGATGGTATTCGATCTTTTCCATCGTCTTCTTATCACCGGTTTTCCGTGCGCGCCGGTGCTCTATGAAATACTGCTTCATTTGCTCCAGCGTAATGCCATAGCTGTCTTTTCGGATCTTCGCCATGATCCGCGCTTCCTCTTGTGCTGTTAACATTTCTTTCTCCTTTACATCGTTGCCGCCCGACTTAGGAGGTAATCGTCCACTCCTTTGTAGGCGGGGTTCCATGTGTACTTTGCATAGCGGATGCCCGGTATCTTCTGCACTTCCTTCCGCATGGTGAGAACAGCCTTCCGCACATTGGGATTGGTCATCTGATCCATGTCCATCGCCTCGACGACCTCTCGGACGCCAAGCTCACGAATGGTATCGGTCAGCCCGTGTAGCGCGTTGACGCCACCGATGCAGAGGAACAGCTCGTCCCCTGCGAGAAAGCTCGCCACATCGCCCTTGAGCGGTCCTTCTGTCAAAAAAGCCCGCTTTCGGGAGCTGTCTCCGGTCACATGCACCCACGAATAGCTGCGCGTGCCGTTTGGCAGCCCACGGCTGGAGAGCCAACGATACTTCCGGTTTGGAGCGTCCGCGTCGTCCAGCCGTATTTTCAGTCCTTGTATGAGGCCGTCCTTATTCCGAACCGGAATAAGAAAGCCGTTGGGACCGGAGAGCGTCCACTCGCCGTAATAGGTGCGAAAGCCGGGGAGTCCGCTTAGCTCATGCCCGCAGGAGCGGAGCAGGTCGGCTATCAGCCGACGGCCCCGTTCCGTTTCGGGCATACTCTTATATCCGTTCTCTCGGATGCGTTCCTTGGACAAGCCCCTCTCTAACAGGTTTTCGCCATGACGGTCAAGGAGCGTCAGATGGTCCAGCATATCCGAATACGCGGCATGGCGCTGCTGCAACGCAGCAGGCTGCCGCTCCTGTGTTTGGGGAGGTGGTGTCTGAGGCATGGGATATACCTTTGTCTCCTCCACCAGCTCCAGATAAGCCTCCTTGTTGCTCATCCCTTTGAGCCTTGCATACAGACTTACGCTGTTGCCATGCGCGCCGCAGAGATTGCAGCGGTATTGGTCGGTATCCGTATTGAGGCTCAGATGATGTTTTCCCACGCCGCGGTCACCGCAGAAGGGGCAGTTTGCCTCGACCTCCGTCCGCCGCAGCGTTCGGGAGTCGAGGACAAGCCCGCACCGTCTGGCCGTTTCCACGATGGGAATCTTATCGTATTGTCGGACGGCCAAACGGGATCACCATCCTATCAGGCGGCCTGCTGCTCCACGCAGACGATTGGCTTTAGCGGCCGTACCTGCAAGGGCGCATTGCTCACGCACTTTGCCATGATGACCTGTCCCGTGGGACGAACATTGGCAAGGTCGTCTACCGACTCCATGTTGTCCACGAAGGTCGGATAGTTGCGCCCGGTGAGCCGTTTCATCAGCTCCGACACCTCCATGCCCGCACGAACCTTCTCGGAAAGGGAGAGCCGGTCATACCGGCGCCCGCCGTAGGTGAATTTGAAGGTATCCTTTACCTCACCGGTAGACTTCACCACATCATAAAGGGATATTTCGACCTTATTCATCCTCAGCTGCGAGAAGGTCAGCTCCGCGCGCTTGCTGATATAGGCGATCACATTGGTCATGATCCGCTTGATCTCACCGATGCGATCCTGCGCCTGACGGATTTCGCCGTCGAGATCAGACGGCTCCTCCGCCGTCATGCTCTCAAGAGCAGACAGCTTTGCTTCGACCTCGCGGCACTCCTCGCGGCACGCGCTGAGGCGGTCATACTCCGCCTGCGTGAGCTTGCCATATTCCAGCTCCGTCGTGAGGCTTTGGATCTCATTGCGGATCAAACTGCTCTCTGCGGCGCCGCTGCGGGATCGCTCCGCGCAGCTTTGCTCCAGCACAGAGATCTCGGCCTCCCACCTGCGAAGGTCTTCGCCCTTGAATTGTTCAAAGGTCTCCATGGCCTTCCTGTCCAGCTCCTGAAGCTCGTTGAGCTGATTTCTCTGCTCCGTTCCCGCGGCGTACAGCTCAGAGAGCGTCTTTTTGATTGCGGTCTGCACCTCCGGCAAGGTCTGCTCCGTCACGCTGCGGTGACAGGTGGGACACTCCATACCGACGTGAAATGCCTTGTAGATCGCGCTCTCTCGCTGATAGTGTGCGCCCAGCTCCCGAACCTTGGCGGAAAGCTCCGCCAAGGGCTTCGTGTATTTCGACTGGTATTGCTCCGCCTGTCTGCGGACGAGCTTCTCACGCAGTGCGTGAAGCTCCTTCTGCTGCTCGGCAGCTTCTCCCCGCGCGTCCTGAGCCGTCTCGTCGTAGCGCCTGCTCAGCTCTACGAGCCGCTCCTGCATACGCTCGACATCAAGACCGGCAAATTGCTTTGCCTCCAGTGCCGCGGCTTCTTCCTTGAGAGCCTTTTGCTGATCGGTCAACTCCTGCCATGCCTTGTCGCGCTTTTCCGACTGCGATACCGCCATGTCTTTCTGACCGTTTAGGTAGGTGATGCGCTCCTCCAAACCGCGGATCTCCTCACGTCGGCGCTTGAGATAAGCGTCCGGGGAGAGAAGAAACTCGTCCTTCAAGGTTTCCCGCACCGACTCGGAAAGCTGTGCAAGGATCGTTTCCTGCGGGATATGCGGCAGATACCGCTCCAGCAGGTTCTTGCCGTCCTCACCCAACTCCTCGATGAAGTACAGGGGGTTGAGAATGGAGAGAAACACATCCCGCTCACCAAAAAGGTCGGTGAGATCGAGCTGGCGGATCTCATAGCCGTCGTAGGAGATGGTCATGCGGTTTTTTCTTCTCGTGCGCGTCAGCTCATGGGCCGCGCCTCTCTCATCCACAAAGCGCATCTGAATGGAAACATCAGGGTTGCTCTCGTTGTGGAGCCGGTCGATCCCACGCTCCCCGAAGAAGGGGAGCCCGGTCACGGCAAAGGCGATGGCGTCCGCGATGCTGGTCTTGCCGCGCCCATTCCCGCCGGTGATAACAGTGGGATCGCCAAAGGTCAGCTCCGTGGGGCCCTCGTAGGATTTGAAGCCGGAAATCGCCATGCCGGTGATGCGGAATTGTTCGATCTTGTTCAACTGTCTGCTCCTTTCTGTTGTTCCAAATAGGTTTCTTTATGCTGCCTGCTGCTCGGACCGGAAGACCTCATAGGTCTCCAGCACATAGAAAATCACGGTGTCCTGCTTGCGGGTCGTGAGCTTCACATGGGAAAGCTGCACCCCTGACACCAGCTCGGGCCGCACTCCGCGCACATAGGCATAAAGCTGCTTTTTCTCCGGCGTTTCCAGATTGACTAATGTATTGCTGCCGCTCATGCCGCCCTGAACTTTGGCCGCCAGCACCGTGTAGAGCTCGATTGCGGGTGCTATCTGCGTTGCGCCTCCAAAGGAGACGGTCTTGCCACCCTGTCCATCGCTCCTATCCTGTGCCGGGGGCTGCGTCCGCTGCGTTTGCGCCGGTGTTGCCGGACTCTGCGCAGGGTGCTCCTGTGCCCTTGGCTCCGGCTGTGCGCTGCCGCTTTTTGCCTGCTGCGGCTCTTGCCCGTGCGTAATCGGCGGGGCCTTATCGTTGGCGGTATTCTGTTCCGATGCGCTCTTGGGCGTCAACAGGGATTGGATGCCGCACGCTTTGGCAGGCTCCAGTCCGAGACTTTCGAGTGTGCTCAGGTAGGCGTTGTCCAGCTTCCGGCGCTCGCTGTCTTTAATGACATAGCTTTTGCCGCGCCGTTCGATGTCCACCCACACGGTATCGAGGCTGTAAAGAACGCGTCCGATGCCCCACTGATATGCCGCGCGCTTCATACTGTCTGAAAGCCCGCCTTTGATGGGCTCGATGTCCGAGTCCTCGGCGCCGTCCCACTTGGTGATAAAGCCTTTGCCCTCAAAGTGAATGGCGATGCCGCAGAGCTGCGAATCCTTTTTCCCGTTGGAGTGCCACGGCTTGAACTCGTTGTACCAGTTTTCCGGACCGCAGACCTCGTCGAGACGGTTCTGAATGGCGCGGTTGGTCACATAGGGGACTGCCATACCGCGCATCTTTTCCTCGTTAGTGTTTTGAAGTCTCCATTCCAGATCCTCCGGTGCAAAGGGCTTTGCGAGAGCCGCCTGCATTTCCCTTGTCGTTTTTGCTTCCATCCTTACCTCCTGTTGATAAAGTCGCTTAGTGTGCGTCCGTTTGGAACAAGAATATCCGTATAGTAATACGCGGGGTCCTTGTCCCTCAAAAGCTCCATAAGCTCCTTGTGCTCCAGCTCTTTGCGGTTGTGCCTGCGGTCAAACATATCATCGTTATCCGGCAGGCCGAGCAGATAGCGGGGGAAGTTTTTCAGCGCTGAAAGCTTTTTATAACGGGGCAGCACATTGTTTCCCGTACACACACGGTCGTCCTCATAGACATTGGAGAAGGGATAAAAAAACATCGGCGTATCCTCGGTGGGCGTTTCATCAGCGACGACGCCCATAGAGCAGTCTGCAACTTTCCCGTTGCCGAGGACGCGGAGACCAAATATCAGCCGCGGGAGCGGGAAGCTCCGGTATTCGGTGTCGCGGTAAATAACATCCGCCCGCAGCTCTGGATTCCAGATGACATAGTGGCGCTCCTCCGCGTTCATGGAAATGTGGAGACAGTGCTCCGGCAGGAACCCGCTGCGCTGATACACATTGCTGATGCAGCTCCCGTTGAGTGCAAAGTAGAACTCGATCGGGTCGATCTCTCGATAGCTCACCACACCGTTTGCGCTGCATTCCTGCACGGTGATCGTATTCCGGCCGGGCGAAATGCGGACGATCATATCCTCCGGCATGTCCTTTCTCTTATACTCCGCCATTATGCGGCCTCCTTTCTAATGCTGGCATGAGCTGCCTGCGCCTTTGCTTCAGCAGACTCTATACGCGCAAGCTCTCTCTTGCAGTAAAGGATCATGTTGATGATAGAATTCAGAAAGATCCTCGGCTCGTAGCAATCGGGCGAGAGTGTAATGTCAAACTTCACGCCGTCACCGGAGAAATGATAACGAATATCAAAGACGGAATAGGAAGTCCCCGCCACATAGAAGAGAAAGACATCCTTGATCTTTTCCTGCCATGCGTTGATCTGATAGGGCAGTATTTCACTATGCTTACAGCCCTGCGTGTAGAGGCGGTCGATCCGCTCATCGGAAAAACGCACGGTCATCATATCGTCGCCCTCGTCCGGCGCACCTTCATCGAAAACGGCCATCAACAATTCATCAAGGATCATCCAAATATCTTCCTCATCCGCTGTCGGGTAATCTTTGATGATCTGCTCCAATACAAACGGATGTTCCGTGTGCAGGAACTTCAGAAGCCGCAGAAACAGCAGGACATCGTTTTCATATTCGTAATCGTACATCCTGCCACCTCAAAAGAAGACGCGTCGTCGGGACTGAAAGATCGGAGCCGTTCGTGTCCTTCCGACAAGCCCCTTGATCCAGCTCCTTGAGGTGTCATCAGCGTTGTCCTGAAAGAAGGGGATGGTAACATCCTCCATCTCAAAGGCTGACCAATCGATCACGGCGAGGTCAAGGCTCTCTTCCTCCTTTAACCGATCTATCAGCGATTGAATGTAGGGGCTGTACTGCGGCGCGGGAAACAGCACATCCTTTTCCGGGACCTCCCGCAAGAGCTGTGCAAAGCGATCTTTATCAAGCTCAAGCACTCTCCTTCACCCCCTGACTCAGCGTGACCATGCACACCGCGTATTTGCCAACATGATCCAAGACCTCGCACTTTTCCTCCTCGGTTGCGGATGCACGGTGCAGTGCGGCATAGTAAATGCCGCAGTCCGGAACGGGAGTGCCTTTTTGCATGAGAATATGCCAGACGCCATGTGCCAGCAGCTCGGGATCGCTGCCGTCCACAACCGCGGAATAGACCTGCGTATCGCCGATTTTCTGCGCGCTGCCAAGGTCTGCCTTGCGGAGCATCGCCTCCAGATGAAAGGCGACTGCCTCATGCTGCGCTTCCTCTCCTGCTTTGAGAAGCTCACGGAACACCTCCGGCTCCTGCCAGCCCAACACAACGCCGAAAGGGCGCGGGTATTTGCGCTCCCAAGCGCTGCCCGATGGGTTAAATTGTCGGTACAGCTTTCCGAGGCCGGGACGCAGCAGCTCGGAGACCTCTCCCCATGCTTGCAGGCGCAGGGCCTCGTCATTTCCTTTGAGTTTGTCCACGGGGACAACGATCACCATATCGCAGGATCTCATTTTTCCTTCCTCCTTTATCAATATTCTTCGGACAACATGATCGTAGTGGCTGAGCGGTCAGCCTCCGTGATGATCAGAACGCGGGTCTTACCGCTGAGCTGATACCACGACATGATCCGATCTCCGTTGCAAATTGCGCGTTCATTGGCTATCCGGTCATTTTTGCAGGTATCATCCCAATCCCCGCGCAGGTGCCGCTCCAAAAGCTGAAGCAGATGCGCTCGTGAGAGCACCTCCAAAGCGGCCGGTGTGGCACATACGGCCCCAGGCAAAAAACGGGCAGGACTGTTATCCATGGCGTATTTGTCTCCTTTCTTCATGTCAATGCCTTGAAGCCGTTTGGCGTCAGGACATTGAAGATCATTTTATTCGAGATGGTCTCCTTGATCTCGCTGCCCATGTGGTCGCCGCGATAGTTGAATTTCTCTTCGCTCTCCGTGCGCACGACCTTGATAATGCGGCCCTTGATGATGTGCGGGGTGTCGCATTCGATCAGGCCGTTGATCATGCCGGAGCCGCCGATCAGTCCGATTTGACTGATGGACAGCGGGAGCAGCGGGCGCTTGACGCCGCTATCCAATTCGCTGCGTGCCATCATCTGGGCGAAGCTGTCAGATCTTCTAAGCTGCTGCTCCAATTCCTTTTGATTGAACCGTTCCCCCTTGAAGGTACTGACCTCCAAGGGCTGCGCGGGGAGCGCATAGCGGCTCTCCGGAAGCTGTGATAGGAGCGGTATCGAGGCGGAGGCGTAAGCATACTGCTCCAGCCATAGCGTATCCTGCAATTCCGTGCCTCGCTTTTTCCGAATCCCCATTACCGCCACCTGCTTAAATTTCTTAAACTCAGCGTCGGCAAAGCGCCAGACGGAGAGCTTGTCAAAATTGTCCACAAGAATGCGGCAGATATCCGAGGTCAGCCGGTAGTAGGGGATAACATAGATCAGCAGCCCTCCGTACATCAGCGTGGGAATGCTTTCGATCAGAAACCTTTTCTCGTGTCGGGAGCGTCCACCGTTTTCGTTGATGACCGACAGATAGGGTGGGTTCAGAAAAAGCAGGTGAAACGCCTCGTGACTGATGCGGCTGTGAAAGAAGCTGCCGAAGCCGACGCGGTGAAGCCTTGTCTGCGCTTCCTCTGCGCGGCTCTCGTCCAGCTCCACGCCGTAGGCGTAGCAGTTATTCCCCTGCGCCAACTGACGCAGTGCCTTGCCGCAGCCGCAGCAGGGATCAAAAAGATTTGTCGTGACGCCTTCGGGGAAATGAATGCCCCGCAGGAGCAGCGAGATGTTGTCGGGATCGGTGGGATAATAGCCCAGCTTGATGTTGTTCATGAGCCGACCGACAATCGCGGCGTTGGTTTTCTGCCCCGTAGGAAACGACGCGGTAAACTTGGCGAGCGCTTCATAGATCGGCTTATAGCCCATGCTCATTAGGTTAAAGCCCGCAAGCCCACGCCGAAGCTGATCGGCTGCCGCTGCGAGAGGATACTCCTCCATCTCCAGCAGGAACAGCTCAGACTTGGAGAGCTGCTCGATCAAACGCCCGCGGGCGCGGTCAAGCTCCGTGTAGGTGTCCCGCGCCGCTTCTATATTGCTACGGCGCTGCTTTTCGATCCTTGCCCGCAGCACGACCATGCCCTGTATCGTCTGCATGATCTGCGACTGAAGCATGGTGAGCTGATCGAGGGCGTAGGGCCTTTGCGCCTGCAATTCAAGCGGCTCGCTCATTATCCACCCGATCCTTTCTCAGCCTGCTCAGAGTCTCCAGCAAATGCGCATAGGAGCCTCCTTCAAGGTCTCTGCGGGAGAGGAAGCGGTTATAGCCGCCCTTATAGTCCCGACAGTGGCGGACGGTGCGGTAGAGAAGCACATCATTGCCGCCACCGGCGCTCTGGTAAAGGCAGACATAAATGCCGCCTGTCTCCCACATCCCGATCAGGGTACACTCTCCCGATACGGCGATGCCGCCGCTATTCGCGCTGACGGTCACATCATGAAGCCCAAGATCCCTTGCGAGGGCTCGCAGAAAAGCCTTCCCTGTATTGAGAAAAGCCTTCTTGCTGCCGTTGGGACCGCATTCCCTTTCGCCGCCGATGAAGCTGAGGTCATGACTGAGCAGCATGGACAAGCGCCGCATATTGCTCTCCTGCGATTTCACTGACATAATGGTTCCTCCATTCTTAAAGATAGAAGAAGGGCAAGGAACGCTTTGCTCCTTGCCTTCTGCTCGCGCGGCTCATGCCGCGTCCTTCCAATTTCTTGCGGTCTGCGCAGATGCTTTGGCTTCGGTTACCGTGCCAAGTGGGATACGCTTGGCGCAGTATGCCTTCAGCCGGACGCTGCCGTTCTCGGTCAGAACGCCGCGATAGCGCTTTTCATAGAGAATGACATTGCCGTTTTCGCTGATCTGTGTTCTGCTCACAAAGATGATCTCACTCATAGGCGCTTACGCTGCGGGACGGAGGATGCGCTCGTTTTCAAAGTCGAACGCGGGCGCGTTCTCCTCCGGTGTGCCGGGAATGAGCTTGAGGGTGTAGCCCTGCTCGCGCGCCAGCTTGAAGATGCCGACGATGCGGTTAAGCTCTTCATCCACGGCTTCCGGCTCGACGGCGTTCTCTTCCTCACACGGCGCGGCCTGTTCCGCCTCGGGCTCCTGTGTTGCCTCCTGCGTCGATTCGGTAACACCCTCCGGCATCGCTTCGCAGGCGTCGGTCATGACCGTCGGCTCCTTTTGACCGTGGACGGTCAAGGCTGTCCAAAACGAGCGGAGCAGGGAAGCGAGGAGCGTACCGAAAAGTGTACGCTTTTTCGGCGTCAGGTTGACGACCTCCTCGGCCTTCACCTCGTCGATCTCGCTGAGTGTCACTGTCAGCCTTCCGGTCTCCACATAAGCTGCGGAGAGGAAGCAGGTCACGGCGGCGCTCTCTGAGGCGAAAACCTCCGGGGACTGCACGCGCTTGGCGAGCAGGCGCTTGCAGACGATGCTGCCGGCTTCCACATCATCGACGCGGATCACATCCGCGTCGATGGTTCCGGCGCTGATCGTCCCCTGGCCCGTGATCGTTCTGGCTTTGATGCCGTTGGACACCTGAAGGCAGCCGTGAACGACCAGATGCTCCATCATGAGCGACTCATAGCGGATGATTTCTCCCTTGGGAATGTAGACGGTTTTCATATTGCATTTCTCCTTTTCCTTATATGGGCAGCGTGTGCCTCCCATTTTTCTTTTGGTACTCAGGCGGCCCTCTCCTCACGCAGACGGACGGGCAGTACCAGCGCAAAATCGCTGCGTTCCTCCGCCTCGATCACGATGGGGGTGTAGATGCCGCTGAGCTTGAGGCGCACCTCCGGTTCCTTCCGAAATTGTTTTAGCGCCTCGAGCATATAGCGAAGATCAAAGCCTACGATCATATCGCCCCGTCCGGACATGGAGACATGGGTCGCCAAATGGCCGGAGGGCGCGTTCATGGAAAGCTTTTCTCCCGCAAAGCGCACATACGGATATGCGCAGACACCGGCGCACTCTTTGAGATAGGTAAGCTCACGGATCAGCTCATCCGTTCGCACCGTGATCACTTCCTGATACTTTTGGGGGATCGCGGTATCGGGATCATAGGTGTCCGCGCCATACCTGCGGGCATACAATTTCAGCGTGCCGCTCGAAAAGCAGACGGCACGTTCATCGACCTGTATCGTGACCTCGCTCTCCCCAAATGCCTTCAGGTGTACAAGCGCATTGCCCGAAAGTAGACACGGAAGGGGGAAAACGGTATTCGACAGCGTGTCACAGGCCATGCGGCGCCCATCCAGCGAGAAGATCCTGTCACCGCGAAACTGGATACAGGCGGCCTTCGGATTTGTGCTCGGATCGGCTCTCTGCACAGCATAGCGCACACGCTCGACGCTGCGAAAAAGCTCTGCGGCGTTCACACGCAGGGATGCATCATTTTCTACGGTCCTGCACTCCGGATAATCTTCACGGGAGGCAACGGTGAATGTCGCAGCCCTTTGCCCGCAGTGCAGCTCCAGTTTCCAATTCTTTTTGTCCTCCGTATCAAGGGTAAGTGCCAATTCCCCTTCAAAATGGGCGCAGGCTTTCATTACATCCTTTGTCCTCTGAAAAACGAAGGACATATCATCGCCTTGAGCCGGAAGCTCCGCTACGAGCCATGTTTCAAGATCCGTGGCTATCAGTGCGCAGCGATCGTCTTTGATGCTGACCGCGATCTCCTCCAGTATGGGGATCGCGCTCTTTTTCAGCACCCTGCTGACCTTGTTCATTGCCTCCGTAAACGCTTTCGCGTCCACTGTGATCTTCTTCATGCTGCCTTCCTCCTTGGCTGCTTTTCGAGCACCGTCTGCATCCGAATTGTCCTTGTCGAAAAGTCCGTCTGAAGTGCGATGTTCTCTCCGTGCGTCAGGATGTTATAGACCATCGTCAGGACAGCGGTGGCCGCCGTAACATTGGCGACGATGCTCTGCGGGTCCGCCTGTGCTGCTTCGGCGCAGCTCAGCTCTGACGGGAACTTATCCGTAATCTTCATCATTTCCGGGTGAACGCTGCCGATGGGCTTTCGCATGGTATGGCCGTTCCGCCGCACGCCGCAGACCACTTGACCGGTGTAGCTGCCGTTGCCACTGTCGATGTAGACGAGATCCTCGCTTTGGCGGAACGCCTCATGGCAGAGCTGGCGCGTCCGATTGTTGTCCACGCAGCCGAGCAGGATCACCATTTCCACAGCGTACCGATTCCGAAATCCGTCGGTCTCCCACAAGTTCGGCGCAATCAGCGCCATCAGCTCCGGGAGCGTCTCGATGAAATTGGGGACGTATTCTGTTTCCATACCAAGGACTGTGGAATAGCGTTCTGCCAGAATACGGGCTTTGTTTTCTCCGAGATCCGCCGGGACAAAATTTTGCCGGTCAAGGTTCTTCAGCTCTACGATATCTCCGTCGCAGATCAAAAAGCGCGTTGGGCGGTCCAGCATGTGCAGCAGGCGATAGAGGTACGGAGCGATATAGCCGCCGGTCCCTCCCGCGCCCAGCATCACGATCTTGACCGGGCGATCCATCGGGAATTTCACCACCTCACCTCCGCGAGACGGTCCATGAGGCCGCGTTTCTTTTCCACTCTTACGCTCTCTTTCCTGCGGATGCTGACCTGCTCCAGCCACTCTCTCGGAAACTGGCGCTCCAACCCTTCGACGACCGTATCGGGGTCAATGGGAACAAAGCTGTCGCCGCAGAAGATGCGGGCCTTGATCTCTGGGTAGAAATGATCGAGCCTTCCGAGGACAAGGTAGAGCCCCGTGGAGCACTCGTCCCTATCATCCTTTCCGGAGAAAAAGGCGTCCATGCTGTTATGGGAGTGAATATCTGCATAGCAGATATATCGCTCCTCATCATCGTACGGGCAGTCGTGAAGATTGGCCTCAACCTCTTCTTTACATACGCTCTGCTTGGGAACATAGGCAAAAAAACGTTTTTCTGCCTTATCCCAATAGATCTGCGCCATCGCTTCATTTTCCTCGCTCTCCGTCATAAAGGAGCGGAAAAACGCAATGATCTCGCCCATGAGCTGTGCGGGGATCTTCGGCAGAGCTGGGATAAACCCAGCCCTGATCTCCGAAAAATCCACTACATTGTTTTTGGGGGCGATGAACTCGCCCTGCTCCATTTTGCGAAGCTCGTAGATCCTGCCGTCGCGGGAGGGGATCAGGCAGATGACCTTATCCGATTCCCGCGCCTCCTCCAAGGTGCCGAATCTGCCCTTGTAGGCGGCGTTGCCCTTGGTCTTCATCTCCACCTTGGGCTTAACATAGCAGCAGGGGTCCTTCTCTTTTGATTTTTTGAGTGCTTCCAGAAATTCACGGGAACGCTCGATGGTCTCCTTCATGGAAATGATCGTGGTACCCTTGGGGTCCTTGATCTCCTTGCGAATACCGCAGTATTCCACGCTCCAGGAAACACGCTTGCCCTCCTCCAGATCGGTGAAGTCCTCAGATTTGCGGATACGAAGCTCTTCAAAGGTCATAGAGGCGTCCTCGATGTCCTCCTTCACGCCCTTGTGATAGAAGACAGGCGGCTTTTCCAAAAGCCCCTTCTTGGTGTTCTCTGCCGTTTTCTGCTCGAAGGCTGCGGCGATGGGATTTTCTGCTGCCGCCGTTTCTTCTGGCTGCGCGGGTGTGGCTGCTTCTTCCTGAGGTGCAGCGGCAGGCTTTGACGTAGGCGCTACTGCGGGGGATGCCGTAGGCGTTTCCTGCGGGGCAGGCGCCGGAGCGGGCGCTGCGGCTGCAGCAGGTACTTCAAAAGGATTTCCCTGGTTGGCCGCGCCCGTGCTGTCTCCAAAAATTGCGTTGATGTCGAGCCCTTCTTCACCGGAAATCTCCGTAAAAGGCCATGCGTTGCTGTTGGGTTCACTCATAAATGCTTGCTCCTTTCGATTTTTGGACAAAAAAGACCGCAATCGCCCCTATGAGCAATTACGGTTTCATTCTTGTCCTTTATTGAATTCCAGTTCGTTTGAGTCTGACGGAGGGCGCAATAACCCCCTTTCTGTCGCCGTTCCTCCCTAACTTACTCCGCCCTAACTTACTTCGCCCTAGAATACAGTCTTAGTGTATCAGACCTGCGCGGGGCTGTATAGTTGGAGTTTTTCCATAGCTGCCCAGTGGGGCAGTTTGCTTTTTGGGGGGAGCTTGCTATAATGAGCTCAATATCCCCGTAGAGCTATCTCATTTTGGGAGGCGCATGAAATTCTTACAGGATGCGACGTATCGCCGCACTCTCAAAAGCAAGAAAACAGCCTCCCCTGGATGTGGCCTGTACCCGCCCCGAAGCGCGAGCTTTTGGAGCTTACTTGCGCGGCTAATAACATAAGTTCCTTGCATGAGCCTCTGTGGGTTATTCCTGTGGGGGCGCTTTACTTTCCCAGTGAGGGCGGAGTGCTCTGCCCTCACTGTCGATCACCTCCGATCAGCACGATGATCCTTCATTCCCAAACCAAACCAAGACGAGAAAAGGAGGCTATTATGAGTGCTGATATGAAAAGCTATGTTTCTGAATTGCTGGAAGGCTACCGCGCCCGTGAGCGGAAGATCGCCGTTTTGCGCTATGATCTGGAGCATCCCTCCGAGGTTGGCGTGACGGAGCAAATCGAGGCCATGAACTATGGAAGCGGAGAAGGTGTAGGTCATTCCAAAGGACATATTTCCAACAAGACACTCTATATTGCCCTCAACTATGAGGAGCAGGCCAAGCAACTGAATGCTGAATCTGCCAAGGAGATCGCCGATGAACTCTTTATTCTCGAACGGAGGCAGAAGAAGCTCCTATACTACATCTCGCTTCTTGAAAAGCGCCAGGCAGAGGTTGTGCGCATGGTTTACATGGAAGGGGTACCTACGAAAAAAGCGGCAGAACAACACGGCCTGACTGTTCGCACCATCGAACGGATCAGAAAGGATGCTGTTGATAATCTTGCGGAAATGTACGCTTACTCGGAACGCTACAACGGGTAAGACGCTCATATTTTCAAAATGTCGCAAAAATGTCGCGGTTGATGTACTTGCGCTGTCGCATAGTCATGTGATATGATTATACTCGTCAAAAGAGGAGATGCTCCCGTTCGCGGGAGCATCTCCTCTTGTCATCAGCTGTTTTTTCGGCGTAAGGATTTCAAAATATTTGTGTCAAAGGGCGATGAGATATATTGATTAGCTCAGGGAGTTGTCGTAAAATAGCTTTATGAGTCAGCAATGTACCTCGAAAAATGAATAGACCTTGGCACGCAACGCAGAAAGGAGCTTTTTATGTGTGAAGCAAAATACGACTTTTTGACCGTGAGAGATATTCAGCGAACTCTCAAAATCGGGACAAATGTTGCTTATAATTTAATTCACAGCAAGGCATTTCCGGTCATCAAGATTGGGAAGAATTACCGGATACCGGCAGAGGGCTTTTACGCATGGCTCGAAAGCGCCGGCGTTGCGAAACAATGAGGCAAAATCTTCAATTATCATAATGAAAGATGAGAATTGGAGGTTACCATGGCAAATAAGCGTCGTGCAAATGGCGAAGGGAGCTGGTGGCAGCTCCCCGATCGCACATGGGTACATCAAATCACGATCGGCAGGAAAGAAAACGGCTCTCCGGAAAGGAAATCGTTTAAGGGGAAAACAAAGGCGATCTGCAAGCAGAGAAAGGAAGAGTGGCTTGCGGAACAGGAACACATGAAGGCTTTGGAGGAGGCTTCAAAACGAGAGGATGCCCAAAAGGAAGAAATGCAAAAACGCCTTGGGCATTCAATGGAGTCGGAAGCGCAATTCAAGGATGCTTTTATGGACTGGCTTCGTCTTTACAAGTCCCCGCCGACCAGAAAGCCATCGACCTACGCAAGCTATTTAGACATCTACCACACGCACTTTGCTCCTGCCTTTGATGAAATGCTCCTGTATCAGATCAGTCCGGATGTGATACAGGAATATTACCAAAAGAAACAACTCAACGGTGCGCGTATGGACGGGCGGAACGGCGGACTGTCCCCCAAAACGATTCGCAATCATCACATGATCCTCAAGGACTTTTTCACATACGCTCAAAGCAAGTACAAGCTCCCGTGCAACCCGACACTGAGCACAACGAGGCCGGAGGTCGTCGCAAAGGAGATGCGTGTTTTGAGTCCCTCTGAAATGCAGATCTTTATGGAGGAGGTCATGAAGGAAACGCAGCGCATAGCGATCTTGACCGATCTGTTCGTTGGCTTCCGTGTGGGCGAGCTGCTTGCGTTGGAGATTGCGGACCTTGACTTGGAACGGCAGACACTGCGGATCAACAAAAATCTGATTCGTGTAAAAACAGAGGCGCTGTCGTTGGATAATCCGAACATCAGGATTTTGAATTACGACCCAAAGAAGAAAACACATCTGATCGTTCAAAGTACGCCCAAGACAAAGACATCGAACCGCGAGATCGCTATTTCGGACGGCTTGTGCGAGCTGTTGATCCGACATCTCTACACGCTTGCTCACTCCAGCTGGCCCAATCCAGATAATCTGTTGTTTCCGTCAAGAGCAGGGACGCACATTGACCCCAAGAGCTTTGAGATCCGACTCAACGCCATATCAAAGCGATGTGAGATCAAAAAGGTTAATCCTCATGCTCTGCGGCACACACTGGCAACGCGGCTGGTGGAGGAACGGACGCCGCTCAACATTGTTCAGGGGATCTTGGGACACTCGTCCATTGAGACGACAAGGAAGTATCTTCACAAGAGCGAGGACATCGAACGGGAGGCGATCACCTCCATGACGGACTACCTGAATGGAGAGCAGTTCAACAACGCGCCACGGCTCAACGGAGCGAAAAAAAGAGCGAAATTTGCCGGCATCCCGCTGCCGGATTTCTCGCAGCGGGAAAGAATAACAGCAAATAACGCTTGAAGGGAAATGCAATTCCCGTCGCACTGCCTACTTTACTGCAAACGCTAATAGCGGGCGGGCTGAAGAATTAAAATAGAACGACAAAGGAGATATTTTGTATGAGGGATAATGTTTGATGAAAAAATGGGGCAAGGCTCTTCGGGAAAAAGAAATGCAAATTGCAATAGAGCAAAGAAAAAACCCCGAAACCGTTGAGATTTCAGGGTTTTCTGGTTGCGGAGACAGGACTTGAACCTGCGACCTCCGGGTTATGAGCCCGACGAGCTACCAGCTGCTCTACTCCGCGATATTCAGTTTTGCGCGGTTCCCGGTGCTGCCCCGAGAATGGAGGTAACTACTTGGGTTATGAGCCCGACGAGCTACCAGCTGCTCTATCCCGCGATATGGAATTGTGGAAATACTGGTGCCGGTGACCGGACTCGAACCGGTACAGTATCGCTACCGGGGGATTTTAAGTCCCCTGTGTCTACCTATTCCACCACACCGGCGGATATCGGCAACGATTAATATACCATATTTCGGTCACCGTGTCAACACCTGAAACGAAAAAATATAGCGAATGTTCCGTCGAACGGCGGCGAGGGGAGAAGTTTCGATGGACAAGCCCCGGTGCGTTTGCTATACTGAGAGCAGAATTTCCGCTCTTGCCGGCTTGTTCCGGCGAGGGGAGAGGAGCCGAGACTATGCCGCACATCATCGAAGTGACCGACCTGGCCGCGCCGGAGCTGGACGTCTACGCCCGCCTGACCGAGGCGCAGCTGCGAAACCGTCTGGAGCCGGACAAGGGCGTTTTCATCGCCGAGAGTCCCAAGGTCATCGCCACCGCGCTCGACGCAGGCTATGAGCCGCTCTCGCTTTTGATGGAGCGGCGGCACATCGAGGGCGACGCGCAGCCCATCCTTGCGCGCTGCGGCGGCATTCCCGTCTACACCGCCGAACGCGAAACGCTCGCACGGCTGACGGGCTTTGAACTCACGCGCGGGGTGCTGTGCGCCATGCGCCGGCCAAGGCTCCCGAGCGTGGAGGAGGTCTGCGCGAGGGCGCGGCGCGTGGCGGTGCTTGAGGGCATCGTGGACCACACGAATGTGGGGGCGATCTTCCGCTCGGCGGCGGCGCTCGGTATCGACGCGGTGCTGGTGACGCCGACCTGCTGCGACCCCTTTTACCGCCGCGCGGTGCGCGTGAGCATGGGCACGGTCTTTCAGGTGCCGTGGGCACGCATCGGCGAGGACGCCGCCGACTGGCCGCAAAAGGGCGTCGAGCGTCTGCACGCGCTCGGCTTCCGGACCGCGGCGATGGCGCTGACGGACGACTCCGTAAGCATTGACGACGCGCGGCTCGCTGCCGAGCCGCGGCTGGCGATCGTGCTCGGCACGGAGGGCGACGGCCTTTCGCCGCGCACCATTGCCGCGTGCGACTACACGGTGAAGATCCCCATGGCGCACGGCGTGAATTCGCTCAACGTGGCGGCGGCGAGCGCCGTGGCATTCTGGCAGCTTCGGACAAAATGAGGACCGAATACCAAAGCCTATAAGAAAACGCTCCGACCGAAAATCGGTCGGAGCGTTTTTATCGGCGGAAGCAGTGCGCGGAGCCTTGCGCTCAAGCGGTCTTCCTGCTCTGCACGGAGCGGATGACCAGCAGCGTGCCGATGACCATGACCACGCCGATGGCGAGGCTGATGACCACGTTGCGGATGAACGCTGCGAGGATGTAGTTCACAAAGCAGATGGCAGCCACGGTGACGGCGTAGGGGATCTGCGTGGAGACATGGTCAATGTGGTTGCAGTTTGCGCCGGCGGACGCCATGATGGTGGTGTCGGAGATGGGGGAGCAGTGGTCGCCGCAGACCGCACCGGCGAGACAGGCGGAAATGCCCATGATCTGCAGGTCGGGAGCCGCGTTGAAGATAGGAAGCACGATGGGGATGAGAATGCCGAAGGTGCCCCAGCTGGTGCCGGTGGCGAAGGCCAGCAGGCAGGCGACCACGAAGATGATAGCGGGCAGCAGCATGAAGAGGCCTTCGGACGCCTGCTTCATCAGACCCTCCACATAATCGGCGGCGCCGAGGAGACCCGTCATGCTCTTGAGGGAGACGGCGAAGGTGAGGATCAGAATGGCGGGGACCATGGCGTTGAAGCCCTTGGTCATGCAGCCCATAGCGCCCTTGAAGGTGATGACACGGCGCGCGCAGAGGTAGATGATGGACAGGACCAGCGCAATCAACGCGCCCCAGGGCAGACCCACAAAGGCATCAGTATCACCGAAGGCTGCGATGAAGTCGCCCGCGTTGGTCTCAGGATCCCAGAAGCCGCCGACGTAGATGAGGCCGATGACGCAGAAGATGATGAGCAGGATGATGGGAATGAGCATATCCCACATATTCGCGCGGGAGGAGCCCTCCTCCTGCTCCTCGCTCAGCGCGCCGAGGTCGCCGGTCTGGGCAGCCTTGAGCTCTGCCGCGGCCATGGGACCGTAGTCCACACCGAGAACGACCATGGTGATGACAAACACGATGGTGAGCAGAGAGTAGAAGTTATAGGGAATGGCCTCGATGAAAAGCTGAATGCCGGACACGCCGGTGTCGAGCTTCGCGGCGACGCCAGAGACGGCGGCCGCCCACGAGGAGATCGGCGCGATCATGCAGATCGGCGCGGCGGTGGCGTCAATGAGGTAGGCGAGCTTCACACGGGAGATGCGCTGGCTGTCGGTCACGGGGGTCATGACGGAGCCGACGGTGAGGCAGTTGAAGTAGTCGTCGATGAAGATCAGCACACCGAGGGCGAAGGTGGCGAGCAGCGCGCCGGCCTTGGAATGGATGTGGCTCGCGGCCCAGCGGCCGAACGCGGCGGAGCCGCCGGTGGCGTTGACGAGCGCGACCATCACGCCGAGGATCACGAGGAAGAGGAAGATGCCGGCGTTATCGGCGATGGCGGCGGTCAGACCGTCGTTGATGATGGTGTCGAGCGCGCCGATGGGGCTGAAGTCCGTGGCGAGCAGGGCGCCGACGACGATGCCGATGAAGAGGGAGGAGTAGGTCTCCTTCGTCAGCAGGGCAAGGCCGATGGCGACGATCGGGGGAACGAGGGACCAGAAGGTGTTGACAAACATGAGGGATTCTCCTTTCGTGCGTCTGCACAAAAAATTTAAGCCATGATGCTTCCATCATGACTTAAACACAACACCCTTTGCAAATACGCTTTCGGTCGTATTCCGATCATGACAGCTCTCCGCCTTTCGGCGACAGTCCGACGGATGTTATCCCCCGGCCCGGTGAACGCACGCACAGGAATCCGTGTGTCCCCTCGGCGGCCGCCCCTTTCGCTCTCCGGTTCCTGCCGGTCATGCAGAGCTACTGATGTTGGCCGCGCCTCTATCAAGACTTATTAAAAACAAGGACAGTATACACCCTCACAGCGTTTTGTCAAGAGAAAATGTAAAATTTTTGTGTCTTTTTTTGGTCATTCCGCGAATTCTGCCGCTTTCGGTGGGGTTCAGCTCTGCGGTCCCATGCAGAAGCCACGCGCAAGACAGCGTCCCAGCATCTGCACGAAGGTCACATGGCCCACGTCCTCGCCCGCGAGGATGGGCAGCTCGGCGACCGTGTTCCCCGCCGCGTCGCGCACCGTGAGCTGCCCGAGCGTGTCGCCCGCGTATACCGGCGCGGCGACGCTTTCTGCCAGCGCGACTTCCTTCGTCAGGCCGTTTGCCAGCGTCTTTTCCACCAGCAGGGTGTTCTCGCTCGTGAGCACCGGTTGCACCGTGCCGCGCACGCCGAGCGTCACCGGTACGGGCGGCAGCACCTCGTCGGGCGTGACGGTCACGAGCGACCAGGTCGAAAAGCCGTAGTTGAGCAGGCTCTTGGCGTCGGAGAAGCGCTCGTCGCTCGTCTTGCCCTTGAGCACGACCGCGATGAGCTCCATGCCGTTTTTCTCCGCCGTCGCGCTCAGGCAATAGCCCGCCGAGCCGGTCGAGCCGGTCTTGAGGCCGGTCGCGCCGTCGTAGAAGCGGATGAGCTTGTTTGTATTTACGAGCATGGACTCTCCGCCGCGCAGGGAGTCCATCCAGACGGTCGTGAACTGACGGATGTCGGGGTGCCTGAGGATCAGCTCGCGCGACATGAGCGCGATGTCATAGGCGCTTGTGAGATGCCTCTCGGCGGGCAGGCCCGTGCAGTTGACAAAGTGCGTGTCATTCATGCCGAGCTCCTGCGCCCGCGCGTTCATGCGCTCCACGAAGGCGTCCTCACTGCCGGCAAGGTGCTCGGCGAGCGCCACCGCCGCGTCGTTGCCCGAGACGATGCACACAGCCTTGAGCAGGTCGCGCACCGTCATCTGTTCATTCTCCTTGAGCCAGATCTGGCTGCCGCCCATGCCAGCCGCGTGCGCCGAGCCCGTCACCACGTCGTCGTAGGAGAGCGCGCCGGAGTCGATGGCCTCCATCACCAGCAGCAGCGTCATGATCTTCGTCACGCTCGCCGGCTCGCGCGGCGTGTGTTCATCCTGCGCGAAGAGCACCGTGCCGGTCTGCTTTTCCATCAACAGCGCGCTCGGACAGCTCACCGCCGGCCCCACCGCCGCGGCGCTGACGCACAGGGCGAAGGCTGCCAGCAGAGAAAATACCGTTCGTTTCATGGGATGCACTCCTTTTTATGTCCTTTGCCCCATCCTATGCCGCCCGCCGGGGGCATATACGGAAAACTGTGCCGGCAGGCAAATTTCGCCTTGCATTGCGCGGGGAAGTCTGCTATAATAGCCTCACTTTGCAGGGTTAGTACATCGGTAGTGCATCGGCTTCCCAAGCCGAGAAGGCGGGTTCGATTCCCGTACCCTGCTCCAAAACAGAAGCGGCTTGCATCGCAAGCCGCTTCTGTTTTGGAATCCTGGATCGGGAATTGAAATGCTTGGGCGAAGTGAATTCGCCCTCCGTCAAGGTTTTGCCGCGCAAAACGCTTGCGGCGGCGCACTCGCGCCGGCAGACGAAACGCGCGAAGCGGCTTGCAATGCAAGCCGCTTCTGTTTCACTTGAAGTACGCTACCAGCAGGTCGACGCAGGCGCCGTAGCTCTTGACGCCGATGGTGCCGTAGCTCTTGAGAAAGCCGTCGTAGACGGCGTTGGAGACCGTGTCCACCGGCCCCTCAAACTGCGCCCAGTAGGCGCTGGAAGCGCGCAGGTCGGCGACCACGCGCTCGTCGAGCGTTTCGCGCACGGCGCGCCAGCGCTCCGCGTCGGCGGAATAAAGCGCGTTGGCAAGGTAGATGTAGCCCGACAGCGCGCCCGCGTAGCGGTAGGCGGCGTCGTCGCAGCGCAGCGACGCGAGCACCGCGAGGAAATTGCACTCCTGCTCGCTCGCGATGCCGCGGCGGTGAGAAAGCTCATGCGCGACGGTGGAGGGCAGCGTGGCGGCGGGGAAATCGACGTTTACGTTGCACTCGCCCGTGAACGGGAAGTAGAAGCCGGCGAAGCCCATCGCGCTCATCACGCGGGAAAAGCGCATGGCCTTGGGCGGCACATCGCTCATTTCGAGGAACGGGAATTCCTCATAAAGATTTTCGTAGATCTTCGGCGCGTAGGCGAGGATCTCCGCGCGGTCGCCGGCAAAGGCGCCGTCGGCGGCGCGGGGGACGTCTCCGGCGTATTCGTTCACCAGTGCGGCGAATTGCCGCGTCACGCGCTCGAGGTCGTCGACGGCGACCGGTTCGACATCGAGGCCGCTTTTGTCGGTGAAGCTGTCAGCGTAGTAATTCGCGCCCCAGAGCAGGCAAAAGAGCACATAGACGGTCAAAACCGCGTTCCCAAGCCCAAGCACGAGCGCATAGACTGTGCCGCTTCTGTGCCGGCTTCGCACTACGGCGCGCACGCCCAGCACGAGAAAGACGAGAAAGCCCAGCGCCGCGAGGACGTACAAACTTTCCGCGACGGAGAAGGGGACGCACTCGCACAGCCTGCCGAGCATGCGCCGTAGCGGATTCGTGAAGCCCTCCGTCAGGGCGTTCATGGCGGCGCGGCTGCGCCGCGCGAGCAAAAAGGCCGCAAGGAACGCAAGGTCCGCGAGCAGCCAGAGATGCAGTTTTTTATGGCGAAGAAGCAGCACTTTCATCTTTTCAGTCGGCGGCGGAGAGCAGCTCGCGCGTGTAGGCCTCGCGCGGGTGCTCAAAAAGCTCCTGCACCGTGTTTTCCTCCACGATGCGCCCGTCCTTCATCACCATCACACGGTCGCAGAGCTGATAGACCACGTTGAGGTCGTGTGAGATGAAGAGAAACGAGATGCCCAGCTCGTCGCGCACCGTGCGCATCAGCTCTAAAATCTGGCGCTGAATGGTCACGTCCAGCGCGCTGACCGGCTCGTCGGCAATGATGAGCCGCGGCTTTTGAATGAGCGCCACGCCGATGGAAACACGCTGGCGCTGCCCGCCGGAAAGCTCGTTCGGCCTGCGCGTCAGGCATTCGGCGGGCAGACCGACCTTTTCCGCGATCTCCGCGACGCGGCGGCACCGCTCGGCGGCGTCGTACTTGCCGTAGATGCGCAGCGGCTCCTCTAAGCTCCAGCCGACGGTGTAGGCGGGGTTGAGCGAGGAGTAGGGGTCCTGAAAGATCATCTGCGGGCGCTTGGTGTAGTGGATGATCTCGCCCGTGTGGGTCTTGACCAGACCGAGGATATTTTTCACCAGCGTCGTTTTGCCGGTGCCGCTCTCGCCCACGAGCCCCAAAATTTCGCCGCGGCGGAGCGTGAAGCTCACGTCGTGCAGCACGGTATGGTCGTGCCGCCGCCCATGATCATCAGTGTCGCGGTACCAGCTTGTAAGGCTTTTGACTTCTAAAACAAGGTCGTCCATGGCGTTAACCTCTGCGCACGCGGCGCGGAATGGCGTTGATGAGCTCGGCGGTGTAGGGGTGCTGCGGCGCGGTGAAAAGCTGCTCGGGCGCGCGCTCCTCAACGATGTGACCGCGCTGCATCACGGCAACGCGCGAGCAGATGCGCCGCACGACCTGCAAATTGTGCGAGATGAGCAGCATCGAGATGCCGCGCTCCCGATTCAAACGGCGCAAAAGCGCGAGGATCTGCGCCTGCACGGTCACGTCGAGCGCGGTGGTCGGCTCGTCGAGCAGCAGCAAATGCGGATCGGTGACGATGGCCGCGGCGATCATCACGCGCTGGAGCTGGCCGCCCGAGCACTCGTGCGGATACTTGCGGTAAATTTCCTCCGGCGCGGGGAGGTCTACATCACGCAGCGCCTCGAGCGCACGCGCGCGGCGCTGCTCCTTCGTCAGCTGCGTGTGGACAGCCAGCGCCTCCTCGACCTGCGGGCCGATGCGCATGAGCGGGTCCATCGCGGTCATCGGCTCCTGAAAGACCACGCCGAGCTCGCGGCCCTGAATGGCGCGCAGCTCCGCGCGGGGCAGGCGCAGAATATCGCGCCCGTCGAAGCGCACCTCGCCCGAGAGCGCGACCTTCTTGCGCTCGATGAGACCCGAGAGCGTCATGGCGGTCACGGTCTTGCCGCTGCCGCTCTCGCCCACGAGCCCGACGACCTCGCCGTCGCGGATAGTCAGGTCAATGCCCGCCACGGCCTCGCGCGAGGCGCCGTGAAAGCGGACGTGCAGATCGTGAATTTCGACCATGGGGACATCTCCTTTCTGAAAATCAGTTCTCGCCGCGCTGCAGGCCCTCGCCGATCAGGCTCACGCCGAGAATCAGCAGCACAATGACCGCGCCCGTGCCGAGCGCGTACCACGGCGCAGAATCGAGCATGCTCTGCGATTCCGAGAGCATATAGCCGAGGCTCGCCTCGTCGGGCGAAACGCCGATGGAGAGGTAGCTCATCGCCGCCTCGGCGAGCACAGCGTTGTTGAAGCCGATGGTGATGGCGGAGACGAGCGTGTGCCAGATGTTCGGCAGAATGTGGACGAAGAGGATGCGCGCGGTGGATGCGCCCATCAGTTCCGCCGAATGGACGTAGTTCTGCGTGCGCGCGCGGGCAAACTCGCTGCGCACGATACGCGCGTAGCTTGGGATAAAGACGATGCCGAGCGCAAGCGTCATGTGCTCCCGCCCGCCGCCGAGCAGGCTCACGAGCACGAGCAGAATGAGAATGCTCGGAAAGGAGGCGAGCGCGTCGTTCAGACGCATGAGCACCTCGTCCACCCAGCCGCCGTACCAGCCGGTCAGCGCGCCGACGAGCGTGCCTACCACGGTGCCGATGGCGACGGTACCGAGCGCAATGAGCAGCGTATCGCCCGCGCCGACCATGACGCGGCTCAAAATGTCGCGGCCGAACTTGTCCGTGCCCATCGGGTGCGCGGCGGACGGCGGCAGCAGGCGTGAAAAGTCCATGGCGTTGGGGGAGTAGGGCGTCCAGAAAAGTCCGAGGACAATGAAGCCGACGACCAGCGCCGTGAGCACGAGGCCCACGCGCAGGAAGGTATTTTTCTTTTTCATGCCGCACCTCCCGCTCCGCTGCCGAGCCGCGGGTCGATGCGCCGCGCGAGCAGATCGGCAAGGAGATTGCAGAGAATGACGGCGAAGGCCAGCAGCACAACGATGGCGCGCGCGACCGGCTCGTCGCGCCCCTCGATGGAGGTCAGCAGCAGCCGCCCGAGACCGGGGACGGCGAACACCTGCTCGATGACGACGCTGCCCGCGAGCAGGTCGGCGACCGTCATGGCGAGGAAGGTCAGGACCGGCACGAGCGTGTTTTTCAGCACATGGCGGTAGAGGATGCCGCTGCGCGAGCGTCCGCGGCTCATGGAGGTGCGGACGTAGTCGCGCTGCGCCTCATCTAAGATCGACGTGCGCAGGAGCTTGACCGTCATGGCGATACGCGGCAGCGCGACGGCGAGCGCGGGGAAGAAGAGATAACCGATGTAATGCCCCGCGCCGCCCGCCGGGAACGCGCCCGCGATGAACAGATGCAGCACAAGGCCGAAGAGATAGGTAAAGAGGATGCCGGTGAAAAACGGCGGCACCGCCATCACGACCTGATTGATCACGGTCAGCGCGCGGTCGAGCCGGCCGCCGGCGTATTTGGCCGACAGCACGCCGAGCGGAATGGAGACCGCCACGATGAGCGCGAACGCGAGCGCCGTGAGCGTCAGCGTGGACCCCAGCCGCTGCGCGATGAGCGAGCTCACGCTCTGCCCGTAGCGGTACGAGGTGCCGAGGTCGCCGCGCAGCGCATCCCACAGCCAGCGGCCGTAGCGCACGAGAAGCGGGTCGTTCAGCCCCAGCTCGATGCGCAGGGCCTCAAGCCGCTCGGGAGTCGCCTCCGTACCGAGCAGGCGCGTCGCCGCGTCACCGGAGAGGAGGGAGAAGGCAACGAAGGTCAAAAACGAGACGATCACCATCGTCAGCAGCATCGTTGCGATTTTTTTCGCTGTATAACGCATGGTGTTCGCCTCGCTTTGTCGGTCAGGGCGTCTGCCCTCGGATTTTCGTCAGGTGTAGGCCACGGTGCTCAGGTCGATGGCGTAGAGCGGGTAGAAGCGGTAGCCGCTGAGACCCTTACGCACGGCGACGAGGTCCGCGAGGTCCTGAATGTAAACGTTCGCGGCGGTCTCGGCCAAAATTTCCTCGCAGCGGAGGTATTGGGCGGTCGCTTCCTCGTCGGTCGCGGCGCGGATGGCGGCGGCAAAGGCTTCATCGTATTCTGCGTTGGAATAATTCGTGAAATTATTACTCGCCGTAGAGGTAAAGCGTTCGAGCATGGCGCGGGCAGTCAGGGTGCTGGCGTCCACGCCGACAACGGTAGCCTGATAGCGGCGGCCGGAATAGACGTTCTCCAGCCAGCTCGCCCACTCGACGGGGTCGATGGTCACGTTCACGCCGATGGCGCGGAGCTGCTCGGCGACGACCTGCGCGGTGTCCATGTGCGGCTGGTAGTTGCTGGGAACGGTGATAGTGAGGTCAAAGCCGTCGGGATAGCCCGCCTCGGCGAGCATCGCCTTGGCCTTTTCCGTGTCATGCGGATAGAGGTCGGCAAGCTCGGGCAGGAAATACTTGCGGAAGTTGGGATACATGCTGCTGCCGACCGCCGTGCCGTGACCGTCGGCCACAACGTCAAAGACCTGCTCGCGGTTGAGCGCGTAGCACAGCGCCTTGCGCACCGTTTCGTTCGCAAGCGGCTCGTAGGCGTGGTTGAGATACACGGCCTGCACGAGGTTCATGGTGCCCTCGAGAATGTTGAAGCTCTCGGTGAGCTGGTTTGCCTGCGTCGCGGTCAGGTGGGCGCAGATGTCCACCGCGCCGCTCTTGAGCGCCATGACGAGCGCCTCGGCGTTCTCATAAATCTGATAGGAGACCTTGTCCACCTTCGCGCCCTCACCCCAGTAGTCGGCGAAGCGCTCCAGCACAAGATTCTGCTGCGCGGCGCGGGAGACGTACTTAAACGGGCCGGTACCGACCGGGTCCGCGCCGTCGGCGTGGTTCTCCGGTGTAATGGCCAGCGTCATGTAGGAGAGGAAATCGCTGTCGGCAGCCTTGAGTACAACGGAGACATAGTCGCTGCCGATGTCGATTGCGTCAATGTTATCCAGCGCCTTCCAGCTGCCGGACTGCATGGCCTTGTCGATGGACCATGCGACATCCATTGCCGTGACCTCGCTGCCGTCGTGGAACTTCACACCGGGGCGGAGATGGAACGTATAAGTGAGCTGATCGTCGGAGACCTCCCAGCGCTCGGCGACGGCGGGGATAAGGTTGCCGTCCGCGTCGGGCTTGACGAGCCCCTCAAACACGTTGAACAGCACCTCGCGGTTTGCGGCGGTGACGGATGTGTAGGGGTCAAGGCTGTTTTCCAGGTCCTGCGCGATGCCGACGACGATCTCGTTCGTGTCGCGCCGCGCGTCGGTCGTGTCGGCGTTCTCACCGCAGGCGGCGAGGGAGAGCAGCAGGGTCAGGGAAAGGAACAGGGTAAGAATGCGCTTATTCATGGTTTTCTCCTTTTGGTGTTGTGGTCGTGCCCGTCAAAACCCGACGGGGCGCAAATATCGTGTCGTCCGTCACGCCCTTTTTGCGCAGGGACGATTCACACAGGAAGCTCACGGCGGAGTGGATGCAGGCGAACACCGGCACGCCGAGGAACATACCCAGCACGCCGCCGAAGCCGCCGCCGACAAGGATGGCGACGACGATCCAGAAGCTCGAAATGCCGACGGTCTCGCCCAAAATTTTGGGGCCGAGGATGTTGCCGTCGAACTGCTGGAGGGCAATGATGAAAATGATAAAGTAGAGGCACTGGCGGGGGCTCACGAGCAGGATCAAAAACGCGCTGGGGATCGCGCCGAGGAAGGGACCGAAGATGGGGATGACGTTCGTCACGCCCACAAAGACCGCGATGATGGGCGTGTAGGGGAACTTCAAAATCGAGCAGACGATGAAGCACAGAATGCCGATGATGAGCGAGTCGAGCAGCTTGCCGCGCACAAAGCCGGAGAAGATGCGGTCGGCCTCGCGGGTGGCGCGCAGCGCGCGCTCATAGTGCGGCGCGGAGACGAGCGAGTAGAGCAGCTTGCGCGTGTGGAGGCCGAAGGTCTCCTTGCGGGCGAGGATGTAAACGGAAACGACGATGCCCACGAGCAGGTCCTTGGCAAAGACCAGCACGCTCAGCACGCCGCCGGTCACGGCGACGATGGCGACCTGCGCGCCGGGAATGACGGTGTTCTTCACCCAGTCGACCAGCTCGTTGTAGTAATCACGGACCAGCGTGAGCACGCGCTCGGAGATGTAGGGATTGTCCTCCACAAGCTGCGTGACCCAGGTGTAGATGGTGCGGTAATAGCTCTCGAGATTGGAAAAGAGCAGCGATACGCTCGCGACCAGCTCGGGGATCAGGATGCTGAAGAGCAGATACACGAGTCCCAGCGCAAGGAGCCAGGTCACAAGGATGCTCAGGCAGCGCATCAGTCCGGCACGCTTGACGCCGAGCCTGTCGCGGAGGAGACGGTCGAAAAAGTCCACGATGGGCGTGAGCAGGTAGGCCATCGCAAGACCGTAAAGCACGGGCTTGAGGATGCCGAAGAGCTTTTCTATAAAAATAAACAGCACACCGTCCTGAAAGAAGGTGTCGTAAAACACGAGAATGGCGCAGGCCGCGGCGGTAATGGTCACGCCCCAGTGAAGATAGGTTTTCTGCTTCATGTTTCCTCCCTTGCCCTCGGCCGGCACAGTGCCTGCCCGTATTCAGAATAAATCAATCTTAGCATACTATGATTATTGCGGAATTGCAATAGCACAATTTCTGTGCTATACTAAAATTAACCGAATCTTCAAACTTTTTCCGTTCGCAGAAAGGATGAATGCTGTGGAAAAGAAGCTGCTGTTTATCGTCAATCCCCGCGCGGGCAAGACGAAATCGCGCGCACCGCTGTTCGACGCCGTTTCGATCTTCTCCAAGGCGGGCTATCTGGTCCGCGTGGCGGAGACGCGGCGGCACGGCGACGCGACCGAGCTGGCCGAGCGCTTCGGCGGAGATTTCGATCTCGTCGTCTGCCACGGCGGAGACGGCACGCTCAACGAGACGGTCAACGGCATCATGCGCCTGCCGCGGGAGAAGCGTCCGCCGCTGAGCTACCTGCCCGGCGGCAGTACGAACGACTTCGCGGCAAGCCTGTCCATTTCCTCCGATCCCGCGCTCGCGGCGCAGAGCGCCATGCGCCTTCAGCCACGCGACCTGGACGTGGGCGTGTTCAATGAAAAGAACTTCGTTTACGTCGCGTCCTTCGGCGCGTTCACGCGCACGGCCTACACCGTGCCGCAGGACATCAAGAATATGTTCGGCCACTTCGCCTATCTCCTCGAGGGCGTGAAGGACCTTGAAACGCTCTGCCCCTATCCCATGCGCCTCACCGCCGACGGCGAGGTGTTCGAGGGCGAGTACCTCTTCGGCGCGGTATGCAACTCGACCTCCATCGCGGGACTGATGAAGCTCTCACCCGACGCGGTGGACCTGTGCGACGGGCAGTTTGAGCTGATGCTCGTGCCCGTGCCGAAAACGCCGCTGCAGCTCCAGCGCACCATCCGCGCCATCGTTTACGAGGAATACGAAACGAGCAACGCGCTCATCTTCCGCCATGTCCGCCATGTCACGGCGGAGAGCGACGGCAGCATTCCCTGGACGCTCGACGGCGAATACGCCCCCGGTGTGCCGAAAATCGAGATCGGCATTGAGGACAACGGGATACAGATGATGATCTGAGCCTGTGCAGAGGCTGAGAAACGCGCGGCGACGCCGCGCGTTTCTCTTTTACTCGCTCGTGAGCTGGTAAACGCCCTCTGTATTGCCAAGCAGATACTGCGCAAATTCCACAGCCTGCGTGTCGACCCCACCGTAGCGCACACCGTCTCCATCGTAGAGCCGCAGCACCGTCTGTGCCGTCTCGTCCGCACTGAGCTTTTCCAGCGCGGCAAGCAGCGCCGCAGCGAACTCGTCGCCGCCGACGATGGCGTCAGCGGCACTGACGGACACCGTCTCGCCGCCGACCGTGCAGCCGTAGATCTCCATCCAAAGCGCCTCATCCGGAGCCTCGCCGTGCAGCACCACAAGATCCGCAGTGGAAAACACCTCATCCGCGCTGACGTACTCTGTCAGGCGCGGAATGCTGTCCGCCGTCATGCCATTGGCGTTCACGTCCATCATGCTGTCGAGAAACCGCCGGGCCACATCGTCATCCACAGGCACGGCGAACACGGGGTCGCTCCCATTATCCATCCAGAAGCTGCCGAGCAACGTCTCCCACGCGTGCAGCGCGCCGCCGCCCGCCGCGTCCTTTTCAAACGCCGCGCGCAGCGTGCGGTTCTGGTCGGAGACCGGGAAATACAGCCCGACACGCTCCGTGTCGCCGGCGGGTTCCTCCGGCACAGAGACCAGCCGCAGCGTGTCCTCGTGCGCCAGATACGTCTCCAGCGGCATGAAGCCGACCTGCACCGAGCCGCGCGCGAGCGCGTCGGCGGTGGCCTCGTCGCTTGCGCCGAAGGTCACATTGACCCTGCCGACCGTCACGCCCTCGTCGGCGAGCGCGCCGATGAGCAGCGGCGGCAGTTCCTTCTTTAATTGCATCAGCGCGTCTGTGTCACGGTCGCCCGCAACAAATTCCACATTCAGCTCCGCGAGCGTGATGCCCTCCTCCGGCGGAGGCGTCGGCTCGTCGGGCCTGCTCGGGGTGGGCTCCCGCTTTCCGCAGCCGCTGAGCACGGCGAGCAGCGCAAGGGCAAGGAAGAAAGAAAACATACGCTTCATGGTCAGCGCCTCCTCACAGAATAAGCTGGAATGAAATTCTCTAGTGTGGCTATTATAGCATAGGGCGCGGCGGGAAAGTGTGACGATTTCATTACAAATTACTTGATAATCCGCAAAAGCATGGTATGATTGGAAAAACAGTCTTTTCGGGGAGGTGGGCGCGCCGTGACGGTGAGGAAAAACAGGATACGGCTCGTCGGCGCGCTGCTCGCGCTCGTGCTTTCGCTTTCGCTCGTCGGCTGCGCCGTGCGGGAGAGATCGGCGGACGACGGGCGGCTGCGCGTCGTGACGACGCTCTTCCCCTACTACGATTTTGCCCGCGCCGTCGCGGGGGACCGTGCGGACGTGACGCTGCTGCTCGCACCGGGCCGCGAGGCGCACAGCTTTGAGCCGACCCCGCTCGACGCCGTGACCATCTCGCGCGCCGATGTTTTCATCTACAACGGCGGCGAGGGCGAGGTCTGGGCGGACGATATGCTCGACGCCGTGGGCGAGGACATCGGCACGGTGCTGCGTATGATGGACTTTGTCGATGCCCGCGAGGAGGAGTTTTCCGAGGGGATGCAGGGCGCGGACAGCCACGACCACGCGCATGGCCATGGCCATGACCACGACGAGCCTGACGCGCACGACCACGAGCTTCACGACCATGCGGAGCATGACCATGACGACAGCGACGAGATCGAGTACGATGAACACATCTGGACGTCGCCAAAAAACGCCATCAGGCTCTGCCGCGCCGTCGCCGACGCGCTCTGCGCGGCGGACGCGGAAAACGCCGATCTCTACCGCGCGAACTGCGAGGACTACTGCGCGCAGCTTGAAGCTCTCGACGCGGACCTCCGCGCCGTGCGCGCGAACGCCGTGCGCGATCTGCTGATCTTTGCCGACCGCTTTCCGTTTTTATATTTCTGTGAGGAATACGACCTCCATTACCGCGCGGCGTTCCACGGCTGCTCGGGCGATACCGAGCCGAGCCTCGCCACGCTCAAGTACCTCATCGACAAGGTGAACGACGAGCACATTCCGGTCGTCTACACCATCGACCTGAGCAGCCAGAAGGTCGCGGAGGCGGTGAGCGAATGCACCGGCGCGCGCATCGAACGGCTGTGGTCGATGCAGACCGTCTCGCGCACGGACTTCGACGCGGGCGAGACCTATTTGACGCTGATGCAGCGAAATTACGAGGCTTTGAAAGGAGGCTTGCTGTGATGGATCGGGATATTCTGCTTGCGTGCCGTGACGCAAGCCTCGGCTACGAGCACCGCGCGCTGCTCGAGCATCTGACGTTTACCGTCCGCGCGGGGGATTATCTCTGCGTGGTGGGCGAGAACGGCAGCGGCAAGTCGACGCTGATGAAAAGCCTGCTCGGGCTGCTTCCTCCGCTCGCCGGCACGATCGACTGCCCCGCGCAGCGCGCGGGCGCCATCGGCTACCTTCCGCAGCAGACGAGCGCGCAGCGCGATTTTCCCGCTACGGTGAGCGAGGTCGTGCTCTCGGGCTTTGCCAACAAGCGCGGGCTGCACTTTTTCTACTCCGCCGCGGAGAAGAGCGCGGCGCTGATGAACATGGGCAAGCTCGGCGTGCTGGAGCTGCAGAACCGCTGCTACCGCGAGCTTTCCGGCGGACAGCAGCAGCGCGTGCTGCTCGCGCGCGCCCTGTGCGCGGCGGACCGCCTGCTCATTTTGGACGAGCCGGTCACGGGCCTCGACCCCGCCGCCACGCAGGATCTCTATAAGACCCTGCGCTACCTCAACGAAAAAGAGAAGATGGCGGTCATCATGGTCACGCACGATATGCGCGGCGCTCTGCGCGAGGCGCACACGATCCTGCACATCGGGCGCGACGGCTGGTTTTTCGGCACGGTGGCGGAGTATCTTGTCTCCCCCGCCGGCAAGCGGTTTGGAGGTGCATTGTGAGTCTGCTGCTGGAAATGTTCACCTATCCCTTTATCCTGCGGGCCTTCGCCGTGGGCATCCTCGTCTCGCTCTGCGCGGCGCTGCTCGGCGTGCCGCTCGTTTTGAAGCGCTACTCGATGATCGGCGACGGCCTCTCCCACGTCAGCTTCGGCGCGCTGGCCGTCGCGGTCGCCTGCGGCTTCGCGCCGCTGGCGTTCTCCGTGCCGGTCGTGGTGGCTTCGGCGTTCCTGCTGCTGCGCATCGCGGAGCACAGCCGCATCGGGGCGGACGCCGCCATCGCGGTGCTCTCGGCCTCGGCGCTCGCCATCGGCATTGTGGTCACGAGTCTCACCACGGGCATGACCACGGATGTGGACAGCTATATGTTCGGCAGCATCCTCGCCATGTCGCGCGGCGACGTGGCGCTCTCGGTGACGCTGGCGGCTGCCGTGCTGGCGCTCTTTATCCTCTTCTACCATCGGCTCTTTGCCGTCACGTTTGACGAGAGCTTTTCCCGCGCGACGGGCGTGAAGGTGGGCGCCTACCACTCGCTCCTCGCGCTGCTCACGGCGCTGACGGTCGTGCTCGGAATGCGCATGATGGGCGCCATGCTCATCTCCAGTCTCATTATCTTCCCCGCGCTCTCGGCCATGCGCATTTTCAAGAGCTTCCGCGCGGTGGTCGTGTGCGCGGGCGCGCTGAGCGTGGTGTGCTTCTGCGCGGGGCTGATCGCCTCGTACCTCCTCTCCACGCCGGTCGGCGCGAGCGTGGTGCTCTGCAACCTGCTCGTGTTCCTGCTCTGCTGCCTTGCGGGACGGAGATAACAAAAGAAAACAGCGAGACGCGAAGCCCTGCTTGGGGCCTCGCGTCTCGCTTTCGCTGTGAGAAGATCGCGTGGAAACGGTATCAGATGATGTGGTACTCCTTGAGGAGCTTTTCGAGGTCGGTGCCCTCGATCTTGCCGAGCACCTTCTTGAGCGCCATTTTTTCGACCAGATTCAGCTCCATGTCGATGGGCTTCTTGCCGTCGCGCAGCTTCACGGTCGCGTCGAGCAGGTCGCGCACATCATACACGCTGCCCCAGACCTCGGGCACGCCGCGGTCGACGTTCAGCAGAGTGTAGACGGCCTCCATGCCGGTGCGCATGGAATACTCGGTGGTGAAAATGGTGTCGCGCGGGGTCTCGGCAAACTGGCCGAGGAAGGCGAAGTTCACGGCTCCGTCGGGCACGACCTTCGGACGGTCGCCGTAGGCGCGCGGCATGAAGAAGGCGTCGATATACGGCATCATGACCGGCACGGTGTTGGCGCTGTTCTCCGCCATATCCTCGATCTGCTCCACGGGCACGCCGAGGTGATAGAGCCACTCCATGCAGATCTCCTTGCCGGTGCACTCACGCATGGGCTTCTTGACGAAGTCGCCGGGCTTGTCGGTGAAGAGGGAGTAGACCCACACGAGGCAGTGGTCCTTGGGCTGAGAGCGGAACTGCGGCTGGCGGTTGATGGTCCAGCTCATGAGCCAGGAGGAGTCCTTCACGGTCACGATGCCGCCGGTGACGACCTTGCCGGAGAAGGGGTCGCGCTTGCAGATATTCTTGATATAAGGGATGATGCGCTGGTCAAGCGTTTCCACGGTGGCGCTCATCCAGTTGGTCTGCTCGGGATCGTAGCAGAACTTGTCGGGGTGGCCGAAGGCGGGGTCCTGCGCGGCGATCTTGCGCCACATATCCCAGCCGCCGCCCTCCTTGATCTCGGTGTTGTAGGGCGCGGGGGTGTTCTGGCTGCCCATGGCGGAGTTTTCCACGCAGCCGCCGTTGGTGATGAACACGAGGTCGTTCTCGGTGAGGTCGATGGCGCTCGCCGCGCCGTTTTCAAGGATGTCGATGCGCTTGGCGACCTTGCGGTCGCTCTTGCAGTCGAACTCCACGTTCGTCACCTGCACGCCGAAGTGGAACTGCACGCCGAAGCCCTCAAGGTACTTGACCATCGGCAGGATCATGGACTCATACTGGTTGTACTTCGTGAAGCGCAGCGCCGTGAAGTCGGGCAGGCCGCCGATGTGGTGGATATAGCGCTGGATATAGAGCTTCATCTCCAGCGCGCTGTGCCAGTTCTCAAAGGCGAACATTGTGCGCCAGTAGAGCCAGAAGTTGGAATTGAACACCTCGTCGTCGAAGAAGTCGGTGATGCGCTTGTCCTGCAGGTCCTCGTTGGGGGTGAAGAAGAGCTTCATGATCTCCATCGCGCCCTTGTCGGAGAGGTCGAACTTGCCGTCGGTGTGCGCGTCCTGCCCGCGCTTCTCGGTCGCGCGGCAGAGGGAGTAGTTGGGGTCGGCCTTGTTGAGCCAGTAGTATTCATCGAGCACGCTCACGCCCTCGGTCTCGATGGAGGGGATAGAGTGGAACAGGTCCCACATGACCTCGAAATGGTTGTCCATCTCGCGGCCGCCGCGCATGACGTAGCCGATGTTCTCAAATTTCCAGCCGTCGCAGGCGCCGCCTGCGGTGGGGCCTTTCTCAAGGATATGCACGCGCTCGCCCTTCATCTGTCCGTCGCGGACGAGATAGCACGCGGCGGTCAGGGCCGCCAGGCCGCTGCCGACGATGTAGGCGGATTTGTTGTCCACGCCCTCGGGCTTTTTGGGGCGGGCAAAGGCTTCATAGTTGCCGCTGGAATAATACATGGATCATTTCTCCTTTCGATCTTTCTGCTTCGGCCGCCGGCTCACAAAACACGTTCGACCTTGGGAGCCGGGCGACGGTAGGTTTTCCTTTTGATGGGGAAAGCATACCGCGCTTTTGAAAAAAGAACAATCAGCAGAAAACGCCCCGTGATAAAAAACTTATCATGGGGCGCGGAGCTGTATAAAATTTTATCATTCCGCCGGGTTTGATAAAACCGGCTTGTCCGTCCGCAGCCGCCCGAGCGCGGCGGAAACGCTGCCGTGGATGACCTGCTCGAGCCGCTCCACGATGAGCGCGGGGTCGCCCTTCATGTCGCTTTTGATCCAGTCGAGCATGAGACCGACGAACATATATTTGTAGAGCGTGGCAATAAAGGCCTTGTCCTCCTGCCGCACGCTCATGCCCTGCGCCTGCTCCTCGACCACGCCCTCGAGCAGGTCGTAGGTGATGCGGTAGAGGTAGTTTTCCACCTGCTCGCGGCTGACGGAGCGGTAGACATTGAGGATAAAGGGCTTGTTGTCCTGCACGGCCTCGAAGATCTGCAGCAGTCCCTGCTGCCACGTTTCGTAGGTTTTTTTGCCCGCGAGGGCGCGGCTCGCGTCCTCCTCGCAGCACCACTCAACAAGGTCGTAAATGTCCTTGAAGTGGTAATAAAAGGTCATGCGGTTGATGCCGCAGTCCTCGGCGATGTCGTTGATGGTGATCTTGTTGAGCGGCTTTTGCAGCAGCAGATGCTTCAGCGAAGCCTCCAGCGCCCGCTTCGTGACCTGCGACATGGCGTGACCTCCTTTTCCGCAGCTGCGTTTATTATACCCGAGCGGCGGGGAAAATGCAAGGGACGCACCTCGCGATTTTTTTCGCGGGGGCTTTTCAAACCGTCCGCGCCGTGCTATACTGCCCGTAAGGAACGCTGCGAAACGGAGGAGAACGGTATGGAGGCAAAGGAGCTGCTGCGCGTGCTGCACACGGCGGAGCGCCTGAAGGACGAGACAAGGCATTGCTACACCTCCGGCGGACGGCGCGAGAGCGTGGCCGAGCACAGCTGGCGGCTGGCGCTGACGGCGCTTTTCCTGCGCGACGAGTTTCCTGCGCTGGACATGGACAGGGTGATCCGGATGTGCCTGATCCACGACCTCGGCGAGTGCTTTACCGGCGATATTCCGAGCTTTCTCAAGTCCGGCGGCGACGAGGAGCGCGAGCGCTCGGCGCTGGAGACCTGGGTCGCGTCGCTTCCCGCGCCGTACAGCGTGGAGCTGAAGACGCTCTACGCCGAGATGGACGCGCTGGAGACGGACGAGGCCAGGCTCTACAAGGCGCTCGACAAGCTCGAGGCGGTCATCCAGCACAACGAGTCCGATATTGCAACGTGGCTGCCGCGCGAGTATGAACTGAATCTGACCTACGCCGACGAAAACGTGGCGTTTTCCGACTATCTCAAGCGGCTGCGCGAGGAGATCCGTCGGGAGACGAGGGACAAGATCGCGGCGGCAGAACACAACAGACAATGAAAGAGGTGCTTTTATATGGCAGGAACGGTACATGAAGTGGAAAACCACGCGCTGCTCGCCGAGGTCGAGCGCGAGGCGGCAAATGCCGCGCAGGAGCTGGTCGAGGCGGCGCGCCTGCACCGCGGGCAGATCGTGGTGATCGGCTGCTCGACGAGCGAGGTCGTCGGCCATCAGGTCGGCAGCTGGTCTACGCCGGAGGCGGCGCAGGCCATCTTCCGCGGGCTGCAGAGCGTATTCGCGCCGAGGGGCGTTTATCTCGCGGCGCAGTGCTGCGAGCATTTGAACCGCGCGCTGATCGTGGAGCACGAGGCGGTGCCGAACGCGGAGATCGTCAACGTTCTGCCGCAGCCGAAGGCGGGCAGCTCGTTTGCGACCGCTGCCTATGAGAGCTTCCGTCACCCCGTCGCGCTCGAGGAGATCCGCGCCGACGCGGGACTGGACATCGGCGGCACGCTCATCGGGATGCACCTCAAGAAGGTCGCCGTTCCCGTGCGGCTCAAGCAGGATCATATCGGGCAGGCCATCGTGCTGGCGGCGCGTGTGCGCCCCAAATTCATCGGCGGCGAGCGCGCCATCTACAACGAGGAGCTCAAGAACGGCTATCCCGATTTCGACGCAGAATAACAGAAAAGCACCGCTTTCGCGGTGCTTTTTTGCTGCTCTTTTTACTTCTTGCGGCAGGTCAGCTCGCCGTTTTCCGCGTCGAGCACGAGCGTGCTGCCGGCGGGCAGGTCGCCGCGCAGGATCTCTTTCGCGATCAGCGTCTCCGCCGCGCTCTGGAGGTAGCGCTTGAGCGGGCGTGCGCCGTAGATCGGATCGAAGCCGCGCTCGATGATGAGGCTCTTCGCCGCGTCGGTGACGTCGAGCTTGAGCGTCTTGTCCGCCATGCGCTTGCGCAGACCCTGCATCAGAATTTCAATGATGCCGTTCAGATTTTCCTTCGTCAGCGGCTTGAACAGGATGATCTCATCCAACCGGTTGAGGAACTCCGGACGGAACGCGCGGCGCAGCTCGCCCATGACGGCATTGCGTGCGCTCTCGGCGATGCTGCCGTCCGGTTGGATGCCGTCAAGCAGCTCGGCCGAGCCGAGGTTCGAGGTCAGGATGATGATGGTGTTCTTGAAGTCCACCGTGCGGCCCTGCGAATCGGTGATGCGTCCGTCGTCGAGGATCTGCAGCAGGATGTTGAAGACATCCGGGTGCGCCTTCTCGACCTCGTCAAACAGCACGACGCTGTACGGCTTGCGGCGCACGGCCTCGGTCAGCTGACCGCCCTCGTCGTAGCCGACGTATCCCGGGGGCGCGCCGATGAGACGCGAGACGGAGAACTTCTCCATATACTCGGTCATGTCGATGCGCACGAGGTTGTGCTCGTCGTCGAACAGGCAGTCCGCGAGGGACTTCGCCAGCTCCGTCTTGCCCACGCCCGTGGGGCCGAGGAAGAGGAAGCTGCCGATGGGGCGGTTCGGGTCGGCGATGCCCGCGCGCGAGCGCTGGATGGCCTCGGTCACGAGGCGGACGGCCTCGTCCTGCCCGACCACGCGCTTGTGGATGATCTCGTCGAGGCGCAGCAGCTTTTCGCGCTCGCCCTCCATCAGACGGCTGACGGGGATGCCCGTCCACTTGCCGACGATGTCGGCGATCTCGTTCTCGGTCACGGTGTCATGCACCATGGAGTTGTCGCTATTGTGCTTCTCGGCCGCAGCCTCGGCGTCCTTGAGCTGCTTTTCAAGCGCGGGCAGATCGGAATACTTGAGCTTCGCGGCTTTCTCGTACTCGAGATTGGCCTGCGCCCGCTCGATGTCGCCGTGCATCTGCTCGATCTCGCTCTTGAGCTTCTTGACGCTCTCCACGCCGTTTTTCTCCGCCTCCCAGCGGGACTTCATGGCGTTGAACTGCTCTTTCTCGTCGGCAAGCTCCTTCTTCAATTCCTCCAGACGGTCGCGGGAGAGCTGGTCGTCCTCCTTCTTGAGGGCCATTTCCTCAATCTCCTGCTGCATGATCTTGCGGCGCAGATCGTCCAGCTCAGCGGGCATGGAGTCGATCTCCGTGCGGATCATCGCGCAGGCTTCATCGACCAGATCGATGGCCTTGTCGGGCAGGAAACGGTCGGTGATATAACGCGCGGACAGCGTCGCGGCGGCGACGAGCGCGTTGTCGTGGATGCGCACGCCGTGGTAAATTTCATAACGCTCCTTGAGTCCGCGCAGGATGGAGATGGTGTCCTCCACCGTCGGCTCATCGACCTGTACAGGCTGGAAGCGGCGCTCGAGCGCGGCGTCCTTTTCGATGTACTGGCGGTACTCGTCAAGCGTGGTCGCGCCGATGCAGTGCAGCTCGCCGCGGGCGAGCAGAGGCTTCAAAAGATTGCCTGCGTCCATGCTGCCCTCGGTCTTGCCCGCGCCGACGATGGTGTGCAGCTCGTCGATGAAGAGGATGATCTTCCCCTCAGACTTCTTGACCTCGTTCAGAACGGCCTTCAGGCGTTCTTCAAATTCGCCACGGTACTTCGCGCCCGCGATGAGCGCACCCATGTCGAGCGAGAAGATGGTGCGGTCCTTCAGCCCCTCGGGCACGTCACCGCGCACGATACGCTGGGCAAGGCCCTCGGCGATGGCGGTCTTGCCGACGCCCGGCTCGCCGATGAGCACAGGGTTGTTCTTGGTTTTACGCGACAGGATGCGGATGACATTGCGGATCTCCGCGTCGCGGCCGATGACGGGGTCAAGCTCCTTGCTGCGGGCGCGCCCGACAAGGTCGGTGCCGTATTTCTTGAGCGCGTCGTAGGTCTCCTCGGGATTGTCCGAGGTCACGGGAGCGGTTTTGACCTTGCTCAGCTCGTCGGTAAAGCGGCTGCGCGTGATGCCGTGGCTCTGGAGCAGCTGCTTGACGTCGCTCGTTCCCTCGGAGAAGATGGCGAGCATCAGGTGCTCGACGGAGATATAATCGTCGTGCAGCTTCTCGGCGGTCTTTTCGGCGAGATTCAGAATTTTGCCGGTCTCCGGTGAGGCGTACACCTCACCGCTGCCGCCGGAGACCTTCGGCAGGCGCCGGATCAGCGTGTCCAGCTCGGAGAGCAGGCCGTCGCAGTCCACGCCCATCTTGCCGAAGAGCGACGCGATCAGCCCGCCGTCCTGATCGACAAGGGCATAGAGCAGATGCTCGGGGGTCAGATACTGGTTGCCGTTCTCCTGCGCCATGCTCTGCGCGGTCTTGACGGCGTCCAGCGTTTTCTGGGTATATTTTTCAGCGTTCATATAAATTCACCTCTATTGACAAAACTGCAAATCGCTTAAATCAGAAGCCCGCGGCCCCGCAGGTCGCCGCGGTAGGCCAGCTCCACGTCCTTGGCGCTCAGATCGCCGCTCAGATAGCCCTTGAGCAGGCGGTCGAAGAGCTGCACATAGGCGCTGATGGCGCCGGCGATGTCCTCCGCCGAGCGGGCGTGTCCGCGCGGCATGGCGAGCGGACGGACGAAGCGCCCGTCGTAGAGCGAACAGGCGATCGTGCCGCCGAGCGCCGGCGCGAGACAGACATTCTCGATACGCGCCCACAGACGGAAGAAGTCCGTCAGCGCGGCGATCAGCTCTGCCGACTGCGTGCGGAACACGACGTTGAGCGTGCCCAGCGTATCCTCGCCGCCGCCGAGATCGACCTCATACTTGACCGTCGGACGGTACTTGTAGGCGAGGCTCGATTTGAGCGACATGGACTGCGAGTTCGGCGCGAAAAACGGCACCAGCTCGCGCGAGGGGGAAACGAGCGCCTCGATGGCCTCGAAAATATCGTTGATGCGCCGCTCCGGCGTGGGGACGGAGACGTACTCGGACAGGATGCGGTTTACCAGCGCCGAGCGGTTCGTGCCCAGCCGGTGCGCCAGCGCGTCGACCTCTCGCACCACCTCGTCCGAGAGCGTCAGACTGTATAGATTCTTTTTCATCATGCGCCTCCTTACCGGGTTTTTCTTTGCTGTAGCGTATCATAGCACAGCGAAAACTTTTGTCAATAGATTTATATAAATATTTTAGCGAATTATAGAAATGTTTACACGGAGTTCATTTTCTGACCTTGTATTTCCAGTCGCGGAAATACAGCAGCGCCTCCAGAATGGACAGCGCCGAGCGAAGCCGTCCAAGGTCGATGCCGGGGTAATGGATGACCAGCGTGTGCTGCGGCGCGGAGCCGGGACGCAGGGCAAAATCCGAGAGGAAGGAGAGCCGCACGCCGCGCCCCTCGGCGTCGGCACGCAGCACATGGTCGGTGCATTTCGTGTCGATCGTCAGAAGGAAGTGCAGCCCCGCGTCCTCACCGGACACCCGGCAGTGCTCGCCGAGCGGGCTTTGCAGAATGGTGTCGATGACCGCGTCGCGCTGCGCGCGGTAGGACTTGCGCATCCGGTTGATGTGCGCTTCAAAATACCCCTCGTCCAAAAAGCGCGCAAGCGTGTGCTGCTCCATCGCCGGCACAGTGGAGGAGTAGAAGCCGAGCTGCGCGCGGTAGCGCTCGGTCAGGCTCTTGGGCAGCACCATATAGCTGATGCGCAGCGAGGGCGCGAGCGTGCGCGAGAAGGTGTTGACGTAGATCACGCGCCCCGCGCGGTCGATGCTTTGCAGCGTGGGGATGGGGCGCAGCGTGAAGCGGAACTCGCTGTCGTAATCGTCCTCGATGATATAGCGGCCCTCCCGCGCCTCCGCCCAGCGCAGCAGGCTCTGGCGGCGGCCGATGGGCGTCACCGCGCCGGTGGGAAATTGGTGGTTCGGCGAGGTGTGCAGGATCTGTGCGCCGCTCATTTCCAGAGATCTCAGGCTTACGCCGCCCTCATCCACAAGCACGGGCGCAGTCCTTGCGCCGCCGAGCGCGTAGATGCGCGCGGCCTTGGAGTAGCCGGGGTCCTCCACGCCGTAGACGGCCTCGCGCCCGAGCAGCTGGACGATGAGGTTATAGAGGTACTCCGTGCCCGCGCCGACGACGATCTGCTCCGGCGCGGCGGAGATGCCGCGGAAGCGGTAGAGATGCTGCGCGATGGCCCTGCGCAGCGCGTCCGCGCCGTTCGGCGGCGTGGCGCGCAGCAGTGCCTCGCCCTCCTCGCTCAGCACGCGGCGCATGAGCTTTGCCCACACGGAAAAGGGAAAGTCCTCCGTCCCGCTGCCGCCGGAGCTGAGATCGAGCAGCCATGAACGCTGCGGCTGCGGCGCGCTCCGGGCCGGGGCGCGCCCGGGCGCGGCGGGGTGCCGCTCCACGTCGGCGACGTAGTAGCCGCGCTTCTCGCGCGTGTAGAGATAGCCCTCCGCCTCGAGCTGGGCATAGGCGTTCTGCACCGTGATGACCGCCGTTTGCAGATGGCTTGCAAGTGAGCGCTTGCTCGGCAGCTTTTCGCCCGCCGTCAGGCGGCCCGCGAGAATGTCCTCACGGATGCAGCGGTAAAGATAATCGTAGCGCGCGAGCTTGCCGCGCCGGTCAAAATCGTAGGTGAGCATGGGCATCTCCAATCTGGTTCTATGAAAATATATTGATTTGATGCTTTTATTAAGTCCAATTCTGATTAAAATACAGACCAAGCAGAAATGCAAGACTTTTTTGGAGATGATTTTCATGACGGATATGAAATTGCGTAAGCTGGTCCTCGCGGCGCTGTTCGCCGCCCTCTGCACCGTGATGACGATGGTCATCCAGGTGCCCTCGCCCATGCAGGGCTACGTCAACCTCGGCGACTGCGCCGTGCTGCTCTCGGCGTGGGTGCTGGGGCCGTGGTACGGCGGCGCGGCGGCGGGCCTCGGCTCGATGCTCGCCGACCTGCTGAGCTATCCGCACTATGCCCCCGGCACGCTCGTCATCAAGTTCACGATGGCGGTCGCCGCGGCGTATATTTTTGAGGCCATGCGGGAGCGCAGCGGTAAGCTGGCGGCGCAGCTCATCGGCGGCGCGGCGGCGGAGATCATCATGGTCCTCGGCTACTTCGGCTATGCGAGCCTGTGGCTCGGCAAGGGTCTGGCCGCGGCGGCGTCCATCCCCGGCAACCTTGTGCAGGGCGTGTTCGGCATTGCCGCCGGCATCGCGGTCTACGCGGTGCTCGACCGCAGCCACGTTCTCGCCCGCGCCTGATTTTGGATTGCATTGCGCCCTTGTTCATGGTATCCTGTTGAGGAAATATAAATCCCCTTGCAGGAGGTCCGCCATGAAGATCAAGGTCGTGGATATGCCCTACGAGCAGGCGCTTGCGCAGCCGAGAGAAAAGCACACGCCGCCGCGCCGTCCGTCCATGCTGTTCCGCGCGCTCCTGCGCGCGCTGTCCGCGCCTGACCTGCACGCGACGCATTTTCGCTGTGACCGCGTGGGCATGGAGCGGCTCGGCCCCGACGAGCCCTGTCTCGTTCTGATGAATCACTCCTGCTTTCTGGACCTGAAGATCGCTGCGGCGGTGCTCTATCCGCGCCCCTTCAACATCGTCTGCACGTCGGACGGCTTTGTGGGCAAGGCAAGACTGATGCGCGCGCTCGGCTGCATTCCCACGCGGAAGTTTCAGCCGGATACCGCGCTCGTGCGCGATATGCTCTACGCGGTGAAGAAGCTCAAAAGCTCCATCCTCCTCTATCCCGAGGCGAGCTACAGCTTCGACGGCACAGCCACGCCGCTGCCGGAGAGCCTCGGCAAGTGCGTCAAGGCGCTCGGCGTGCCGGTCGTGCTGCTGCGTACCTGCGGCGCGTTCGCGCGCGACCCGCTCTACAACGGACTGCAGAACCGCAGGGTCAATGTCTCCGCCGAGCTGCGCTATCTGCTCTCGCCCGAGGAGGCCGCGGAGAAGAGCGCGGACGAGATCAACGCGCTGCTCGCGGATGAATTTTCCTTTGATAACTTCCGCTGGCAGCAGGAAAATGGCATCGTCGTGAACGAGCCGTTCCGCGCCGACGGTCTCAACCGCGTGCTCTACAAATGCCCGCACTGCGGCACCGAGGGCGAAACGGAGGGCCGCGGCACGGAGCTTATCTGCCGCGACTGCGGCGTGCGCTACCGCCTGACGGAGCTGGGCGCGCTCGAATGTGAGAACGCTGAGACGAAATTCACCCATGTTCCCGACTGGTATGCGTGGGAACGCGCGTGCGTGCGCGAGGAGCTGGAGCAGGGCAGCTATCTGCTCGACGCTCCGGTGAGCATCTGCGTGATGGTCAACTTCCGGCAGATCTGCCGCGTCGGCGAGGGCCGCCTGCGCCACGATGTGAACGGCTTCCGCCTCACGGGCTGCGGCGGAAAATTGGACTTCACGCAGAAGCCCGAGACCAGCTACAGTCTCTACGCTGACTACTTCTGGTATGAGCTGGGCGACATGATCTGCATCGGCGACCGCGACGTGCTCTACTACTGCTTCCCGCAGGGGAAGGGCGATGTGGTCGCCAAGACGCGGCTCGCTGCCGAGGAGCTCTACAAGCTCAAACGCGCCGAAAGGGCCGCGAAAAACGGCTGATGCAACCGTCCGTTGCGCAAATCCCGAGAGCTTTTCTTGCCTGCCACCGCAGAATGCGCTACGATGGGGACAGAAAACAGAAAGGAGAGCGGCGGTGAGCTTTCAGGAAAATCTGATCCGTGCGCGCAAGGCGCGCGGTATGACGCAGGAGGAGCTGGCGGCAAGGCTGAGCATCTCGCGGCAGGCGGTGAGCAAGTGGGAGACAGGGGAATCGCTCCCCGACCTCTATAAGCTCGCGGCGCTCGCCGACGAGCTGGGCGTGAGCACGGACGAGCTGTGCGGCCGCGAAGCGGCTTTATGCGGCGAGGTACCCGCAACGGCTTTCGCGGGGGATGCTGCCGAGAGAGAAGCCTTTGCGGAGGAGATCCGGAGGATCGCAAAGCAGAACAGATCTCTGCGCTGCGTCGTAGGCATACTGGTGCTGATTTGCGGCGTGCTGACCATGCTGTCGGGATACCGTTCACTCCAAAACAGCAAGGCACCGAGCAATGAAATAACGACGCCCGCACCCCTGCCGGACACGATCACCATCAGCGGGCTGACGCTCGACATCGATGGTATTGCGTTGGTATTCCGCTTTGTCCCCAGCGTCAGCGGCGAGGGCTACGAGTGGTCGGCGAGCTGCGCGCCGGACAACAACGGTCTGACCTCCGTTGAAATGACAACGGACGGCGGCATCTGCACCGTGCGGCTTTTGAATGTTTCGCAGTACGACGGCGTTACGCTTTCCGCCACCGTGACGAACGGGACGGAGAGCCGCAGCATCTGTCTTGCCACAGACATCCGCGTCGGGGAAAACAGCATCTCCTGGGACCCTCAGGTGTAGTGCCCCGACAGACAATCAAACAGACCATGCCGGACGGCTGCCCTTCGGGGCAGCTGTTTTTTGGCTCCGCACCACCGCACGGCCTCGCGCATACCCTGACAAAGGGAGAGGAAGTGGCCCCGATGCGGATGACACTTGACGCGCTGCCGGTCGGCGCGAGCGCCGTAGTGACGGCGCTGCGCTCCACCGGTGCACAGCGCCGCCGGATGCTCGACCTCGGCTTCGTGCCGGGCTCGTGCGTCCGCGCTCTGCACGTTTCCCCGTGGAGCGACCCGGTCGCCTACGGTGTGCGCGGCGCGGTTATCGCGCTGCGGCGCGAGGACGCGGGCGGCGTGCAGATCGAAATGCTTTGATTTTTCAGGAGGGATCGCCCCATGCCGAACGAGGCGCATATCATTGCTCTGGCCGGAAACCCGAACGTGGGAAAATCCACCGTGTTCAACGCCCTCACCGGGCTGCGGCAGCACACGGGCAACTGGCCGGGGAAAACCGTCGCCGCGGCGCGCGGCGATCTTACATACGGCGGCGAGCGCTTCACGCTCGTCGATCTGCCGGGGACGTACTCGCTGTTCCCCAACTCCGCCGAGGAGGAGATCGCGCGGGACTATCTCTGCTCCGGCGAGGCGGAGGCGGTGTTCATTTTGGCGGATGCGACCTGTCTGGAGCGGAGCCTGAACCTCGTGCTGCAAACGCTTGAGGCGGCGGACGTTCCCGCGGTCGTGTGCGTGAATCTTTTGGACGAAGCGGCGAAGAAGGGCATCGTGCTCGACCTGCCCGCGCTCTCCCGCGAGCTCGGCGTGCCGGTCGTCGGCACGGCGGCAAGCCGCGGAGAGGGACTGGATAAACTGCGCGCGGCGCTGGCCGCCGCTGTCCGCGAAAAGCCTCGGCGGAGAGAGACGGCGGTCGAATATCCCCGCGCGGTCGAGCGCGCGGTGCGCGTGCTGGAGCCGGCGCTCGCGCCGTTCGCGCGGGAGCAGAGCCGCTTCTACGCGCTGCGGCTGCTGGAGGACGACGCCCTGTTCTTCGCCCGCTTCGGCGCTGATCTGCCTGCCCTGGCGGCGGAGCGCATCGGGGAGGTCTGCGTCCGCGCCCGCGCCGAGCTGGGGGAGCTGACCGGCGACGCCCTGCGCGACGCGCTGGTGGGTGCGCTCTCCGCCCGCGCCACGGAGCTGGTGCGGCTGTGCGAGCGGCGGGACGAGACCGCCGCGCAGCGGCGTGACCGGCGGCTCGACCGCCTGCTTACCTCCCGCGCGACGGGCATCCCCGTAATGCTTGCGCTCTTCGGGGCGATCTTATGGCTGACGGTCGAGGGCGCAAATGTGCCGTCACAGCTGCTCTCGCGGGCGCTGTTCTCGGCGCAGGAGCCGCTGCGGGAGCTTCTCACCTTCCTGCCGCCGTTCTGGCGCGGCGCGCTGGTGGACGGAATGTACCGCACGCTTGCGTGGGTCGTATCGGTAATGCTGCCGCCGATGGCGATCTTCTTCCCGCTCTTTACGCTGCTCGAGGACGTGGGCTATCTGCCGCGCGTGGCGTTCGTGCTCGACCGCTGCTTCGCCCGCGCCGGGGCGCACGGGCGGCAGAGCCTGACGATGTGCATGGGTCTCGGCTGCAACGCCTGCGGCGTGACGGGCTGCCGCATCATTGACTCGCCGCGCGAGCGGCTCATCGCGATGCTGACGAACAGCCTTGTGCCGTGCAACGGGCGCTTTCCGCTGCTCATCACGCTTTTGACCGCGTTCCTTTCCGGAGAAGCCATGCTCGGTGCAAGCGCCGGACTGCTCGCGGCGCTGGTGCTCTCCGTGTGCGTGACGCTGCTCGTCTCACGCCTGCTGTCCACCACGCTGCTGCGCGGCGAAGGCTCCGCCTTTTCCCTCGAGCTGCCGCCCTACCGCCGTCCGCGCGTGGGGCAGGTGCTGGTGCGCTCGCTTCTGGACCGGACGGTGTTCGTTCTCGGCCGCGCGGTGACGGTCGCCGCGCCCGCGGGCCTGCTCATCTATCTGCTGGGGAACTGCACCGTGGGCGGCACGACGCTGCTCGCGCACGGCGCGGCGGCGCTCGATCCGCTGGGGCGCGCGCTGGGGCTGGACGGCATGATCCTGCTTGCCTTTCTGCTCGGCTTTCCGGCGAATGAGATCGTGCTGCCGATCCTGCTCATGGGCTACTCCTCGGCGGGAACGCTGGTGGACGGCGCGTCGCTCGCGGAGCTCAAGACCATGCTGCTGGCGAACGGCTGGACGGGAATGACCGCGCTGTGTATGCTGCTCTTCTCGCTGTTCCACTTCCCCTGCGGCACGACCACGCTCACGCTCGCGCGGGAATCGAAGAGCCTGAAATGGACGCTCGTCGGCGTCGCGCTGCCAACGGCGGTGGGCATGACGGTCTGCTTTGCCGTGCATCTGGCGGTGATATGGCTGAAAATATGAATACAAAATGTATTATCGCCTATGAATTATACGATTTGTCGCCGAAAATCGACAAAAAGAGACGCGAGCCGTCGGCTCGCGCCTCTTTTTCCTTATGCGGTCACGGCTCACGAACGGTGCCGCCGGAGATGGTGACCTTGCCGTTTTCGGCGGTCAGACCCGCTTCTCCGCCGGGAACGATGACGGTGCCGCCGGTGATGACGATGTCACCCTCACCGAGCCACAGCCCGTGCCCGAACGAGACGGTGCCGCCGGAGATATGCACCTCGCCGCGGTCGATGCTCGCGTCGCCCGCAAGCGTCAGCTCGCCGTCGGTGACTCCGAGCGCGGCATTTTGCAGCCAGAATTCACCGTCCGCCGTAAGGCTGCCGCTCTCCACGAGCAGCGTGCCCTTCTCCTCGGCATTGCTGCCCATGTGCAGCGCGCCGCAGCGGACGTCCGTGCCGTCCTGCACGGCGAGGAGGGGCGCACGGACGCTGCCCCATGCCCAAACGTTCAGCTCGCCCGCGGCGAGCGAACCGCCGCCCGTGAAGAGCAGACCCGTGCCGCCGAGAGTCCCGTCGACTACGTTTTCACCGAGGACACGCAGGTGCGCTCCGCCCCACGGCAGCAGCTCGGGCGCGTGAGCGTTCTCCAGCGTCAGCGTACCGGCGAACCAATCGTTTTCATAAGGGTTTTCGGCGTTCAGCGCATCCCACACCGCGCTGGGGACCGTGCCCGCCCAATCCGGGCTGTAGTCCGTCGGGTAATAGCCCGCGCCATAAACGCCGCGATAGGCGGAGCCATCCGCGCCGTCCCACAGGACAGCGCCATAGTCGTTGACCGCCGCGCCGGAAAAGCTCTGCGCGGAAAAAACGCCCGCGCCGCCCTCGACGGTCGAGCCCTCGGCAAGACCGCCCGCAAGGTGCGCCGTGCCGCCGGAGAGGATGAATTCCGCCTTCTGCTCGGCTGCGCCGAGGAGCGTCGTGCCGCCGCGGAACACCGCGCGCTTCAGCTCCTGCACGGAGCCCTGCACGCTGAGCGTGCCGCCGGCGTTGACGAGCATACCGTTGCTGAGCCAGAGCATATCGGTGCAGAGCGTGCCGCCGAGCACGGCGAGCGCGGGCACGTCGACTGTATTCGGAGCGGCGAGGCGAATGTCGTCGCAGCGCAGGGTCACATCACCGTCAAGCACCAGCGAGGGAATGGGGAGGTCCCCACCGCCGCAGTCGAGGGCGGCGGCATTGGAGACCGTCAGCGTACCGCCGCCGGTGACAAGCACGCAGTCAAAGCCCTCGAAGCAGGCGTACTCCGTGCCGCCGCCGTCCACGGTGCAGTCGCCGGAAATATTCAGGCGGAGGATGCCGCCGTCCGGCGCGGTGAGGTTCGGGAGGGTGCAGTCCGCCGCGGAGACGGTGAAGGCGTGGTACAGCTCGCCGTTCCACGCGAGCTGACCGTAGGAGCCCTCCTGCTTCGCCCTGCCACCGGAGAAATCGGCAAGCGTGACGCCCTCATCGGCAAGCTTGCCCTCCTGAATGAGATCGGTGTACGTTCCGTCCGGCAGGCGGACGGCGAGGTAATCGCACGCGCCCTCGTCGGCACGGGAGGCAAGCGGAAGATTGCTGTTCTTGTCCGCCGCACCGGAGGTCTCGGCAAGGTCGAACCACAGGCGGCAGACCTCGGGCAGATCCTCGGCGCGCAGCCCCTCCTCGACCAGGATCTCGTCGTTCGGCGTCGGCAGTGTCACGGCGTCGCCCGGCGTAGCGGGCGTGCCGCAGGCGGTGAGCAGGAGCAGCAGGGACAGGAGCAGCGCGGACAGCTTTTTCATAGCGGCGTCCTCCAAAATGCGTTTTCGGGGCGATCCTTATTTCATCAGCTCTGCGACCAGATCGGTGTATTCGCTCGGGTCCTCGAGCGGCAGGCCCGCGATGAGCAGCGCCTGATCGTAGAGGATCTTCGCGTACAGCTCCGCCTTGGCGCGGTCGGAGGTCATGGCGGCCTCCATCGCCTGCACAGCGGGATGGTCGGTGTTCAGCTCCAGAATGCGGTCGGCCTTGACGGGCGTAGGCATCTGGAAGTTTTTGAAGTATTTCTCCATCTCGAAGCTCAGGCCCTCGCCCGCGGTCATACAGACCGGATGCGTCTTGAGGCGGCGGGAAGCGCGGGCTTCCTTGATCTTATCGCCGAGCGTCTCTTTGACGAACTGCATCAGCTCCGGCTTTTCGTCGATGTCCTTCTGCTCCTCGCCGCCGAGGTCCAGCTCGCCGTCGACGATGGAGCGGAACTCGTGGTCGGCGTATTTGCCCAGCATTTGCAGAACGAATTCGTCCGTTTCACCGGTGAGGTAGAGGATCTCGTAGTTCTTGTCCTTCAGCAGCTCGGTCTGCGGCAGGTGGTCAATGGCGGAGACGTTCTCGCCCGCGGCGTAGTAGATGTACTTCTGGCTCTCCGGCATCCGGTCGACGTACTCGCGCAGGGTGACGAGCTTCTTCTCCGTCGAGGAGTAGAAGAGCAGCAGATCCTGCAGCGCCTCCTTGCGGCTCAGCCCGTCCGGCCCGGCAATGCCGAAGCCGATGGCGCGGCCGAAGTTCTCGTAGAATTTTTCGTAGCCCTCGCGGTCGTCGCGCAGCAGCTTTTCAAGATCGGCGCGGAGCTTCTTCTCCAGACTGTTCCCGATGACCTTGAGCTGACGGTCGTGCTGCAGCAGCTCGCGCGAGATGTTCAGGCTCAGGTCGGGGGAGTCCACCACGCCGCGCACGAAGCGCAGATAATCCGGCAGCAGCGCGTCGCAGTGATCCATGATCATCACGCCCGCGGAGTAGAGCTGCAAGCCCTTTTCATAGCCCTCGCTGTAGAAGTCCATCGGCCGCTGCGAGGGAATGAACAGCAGCGCCTTATAGGTCACGGCGCCCTCGACGCTCGCGGTGATGACGCGCTGCGGCTTGTCGAAGGCATGGGCGATGGACTGGTAGAACTTCTCGTACTCCTCGTCCGTCACCTCGCCGCGCGGACGCTGCCAGAGCGGCACCATGGAGTTGACCGTCGTCATCTCGTCCACATACTCGTACTCGGGCTTTTCGGGGTCGCTGCCCTCCTTGACCCTGCGCGTCGGGCGCAGCATACGGATGGGGTAGCGGATGTAGTCGGAATATTTTTTCACCAGCTCATAGAGCCGATAGCCGTCGAGGTACTCGGAATATTTCTCCTCGTCCGTGTCCGCCTTGAGGTGCATGATGACGTCGGTGCCGACGCTGTCCTTCTCACATTCGGCGACGGTGTAGCCGTCCGCGCCGGAGGACTGCCAGCGGTAGGCGGTCTCCGCGCCGTACTTCTTCGTGACGACCGTAATCTCGTCCGCGACCATGAACGCGGAGTAGAAGCCCACGCCGAACTGACCGATGATGTCGATGTCCTCCTTCTGCTCGGCCTCCTGACGGAATTTGTACGAGCCGGACGAGGCGATGACGCCGAGGTTGTTCTCCAGCTCGTCCTTGTCCATGCCGATGCCGTTGTCGCTCACGGTCAGCGTGCGCGCGTCCTTATCTGCGGTGATCTCGATTTTGAAATCGCCGCGGTCAAGGCCGACCTTATCGTCGGTCAGCGAGAGGTAGCAGAGCTTGTCGATGGCGTCGCTCGCGTTGGAGATGATCTCGCGCAGGAAGATCTCCTTGTGGGTGTAGATGGAGTTGATCATCAGGTCGAGCAGACGCTTGGATTCTGCCTTGAATTGTTTCTTTGCCATAAAGCGGCATCTCCTTTGGTGATATATTTGTGCTGATTATAGCACAGAACCGCAAGGGTTTGTTATCTATTTTTGAATTTTTTCGTTTCGGTTGCACGGATGTGTGCCCCGCGCCGGTCCGGCGGCACAAAAAGGGAAGGAGGTGAGGACATGAAAAAGGTTGAGCCGCAGGTACCCTTTGTGCCGTACTGGCCGGATGACCGCACGCCCCACGAGCGCGTGCTGGAGCTGATGGACATGACGCACGCTAAGACCTGCCGCATCCTGGAGCAACTCGGAAGAGCGTGGCCCCGTCCGGCGGACGAGCCGGCGCTCAACGCGCACAGCAGCACTTACCGCTGCCTGCGTATCCCACGCTGAATACGCAGTCAAGCCCTCCCGGTCGGGAGGGCTTGACTTTTGTGCGCGGTATGGTACAATCGTATTGAGGGACGCTGCACAGACGGCAGGCGGTCGGCCACACCACCCGAAAGGGGGTGAGACCAT